>Ga0206937_10042_pt2 | contig 21498 bp, 20 predicted proteins | sample Alteio_BWOrgHeat_11_FD_152923 | JGI IMG/M metagenome (GOLD analysis project Ga0206937, IMG submission 152923) | Enriched cells from forest soil in Barre Woods Harvard Forest LTER site, Petersham, Massachusetts, United States -... | ecosystem: Environmental > Terrestrial > Soil > Temperate forest >... | reverse complement strand
TTAATGGAACATTCTGTAGTTAAAATGAAATTTGCTCATGCGGAGATATTATTGAATATTATTCTGCTCTCCCCCGTTTATCATATCCGAAACAATACCCCTACTGTCTTTTCGCTCGGCCAAAAACACCCCGGCCAAATGCACAATTATAAAAGCTAAAATTAAATACATGGTGAAGGCATGTATTTGCCTGAAAGCGCGGATAGATTTAAGCCAGGGCACGTCGTCTTCAAAGGCGAGCGCCAGCCCGGTAGTGGCCATTGTGAGCAACATCAGGTAAAAAACGGCATAAAGTGTTTTAACCCAAAACTCATGCCGGGCGGTTTCGCGTTGCTGCTTGCCATGCTGATAATGATGCCAGGCGCTTTTTATCTTCCGTATGAGCTTTTGATCAGCAAGCTGGAAAAACTCTAATATAAACCTGAACAGTAAAAGCCCGGCCAAACAATAACCGAAATAGGTATGTACGGCCCAGTCATTATTGCTCAAAGCATGCGCTGCAGTGCGTGCCTGGCCTGCATTGATAGCCACACCAGCCTTTGCCAGTTTAGCAGTTATAACGGCTGAATTCTTCCTCGTGTTCAGCAGTGTTGAATTAAGCAATACCGTAAGCAATGATCCGGTGATCACGATGGCATTTAGCCAGTGCCACAACCGCAGCGACGACGAATAACGCTTATCTTTTCCCGGACGGTCAACATCATTTTTTGCAGGCGTTGGGATTTCCATTGATCTAACTTTATTGTTAACGCCCGTTAATGAGTTTTGCCATGCCAAATGCTGCCGCAGCAGCAAGCGCACCGGTTACCATTACTTTTATTGCGCCTGTAAAAACTGGCTGGCCGGTCATTTTGCTTTTAAAATAGCCGAATACAAAAAGACAGATCAATGTAATAACGCAGGAATAATAAAGCGCTATATGCGCGTTGCTGATACACAGGTATGGTGACAGCGGAATAATACCACCTACTATATAAGACACCCCTATGGTGGTGGCGCTTTTAGTGGCGCGGTTTGCCTGGGGTTTTTCAAGGCCCAGCTCATAACGCATCATAAAGTCCACCCACTTATCTTTATCCTTTGCCATTTCATCAGCAATTTGTATTTGCAGGCTTTCCGAAAGGCCAAAATCGGCGAATACTTCCCTAACCTCGGCCTTTTCCTGTTCGGGCAAACGCTCCACTTCATTATATTCCCGTTGCAGCTCAGATTGGTAATGGTCCGCCTCTGTTTTCCCAGCCAAATAGCCGCCAAGGCCCATGGCAATTGAACCGGCGACTATCTCCGCAATTCCCGCTGTAACCACCAGCCCCGATGAGCTGATCGCCCCGCTCAAACCCGCCGCTAAAGCAAATGGCACGGTCAAACCGTCGGACATACCGATAACAATATCCCTTATAGTTTCTGAGCTGGTGACGTGGTGTTCGTGGTGCATGATGAAAAGGTACGCAATTAAGCTGAACCCGTATTTATAAATTGCCAAATTAAACGCCTATTGTGTAGACAATCTGTAGTTCCAGAATGTTTTTTGGAATAAAATCTATTAATAATTGGTCTAATTATCAATGAATTAACTAAACCTACTCTTGTTTAGTGCTTGTTAGTCCGGATATTCCGCATCCGGGACTCTGATTACCGTGGCTCTGCAATCCATGCAAAAGTCCCTTACCCCGCCAATAATTTAAAATCTTTTCCCACCTCATCCGTCATACCAATAACACGGTAACACAACGAAGCATGAGCTTGATCAAAAACAAAAAAATAGCCATAGTAGGCGGCGGCCCCGGCGGATTGACCCTTGCGCGGCTTTTGCAAATGAAAGGCGCAAACGTAACGGTTTATGAGCGCGACCTGCACAAGGACGCCCGCCCCAAAGGCGCCACGCTCGACCTGCACGCCGAGTCGGGCCTTGCAGCGCTCCGCGAAGCCGGGCTGATAGAGGCGTTCCGGGCCAATTACCGGCCTGGCGCCGAGCTGGCGCGCATTGTAGATAAACATGCCGCGATAGTAGCGGAAGACCAGCCTACGCCCGAAGAAGAGATCGGCCGGCCCGAAATTGACCGCGGCCCGCTGCAGCAGATCCTGCTCGATTCGTTACTGCCCGGCACCGTGGTTTGGGATAGCCAGTTCGAAGCGCTCACCCCGCAGGGCGATGGCTGGCAGGTCACCTTTAAAAACGGCGCATCGGCCTTTGCCGACCTGGTGATCGCAGCAGACGGGGCTAACTCAAAATTGCGGCCATACGTCACGCCCATAAAGCCATTCTACTCCGGCATTATGGCGGTGGAAGGATCGGTATATCATTCGGAAACGGCAAGCCCGCGCATACACAAGCTATTGAACGGCGGCAAGATCTTTGCCTTCGGCGACAGTAAAACACTCATCGTTAGCTCCAAAGGCGACGGCAGCCTGGTGTTTTATACCAGCCTTAAAGGCCCGGAAGACTGGGTTGCCAAAAGCGGCCTCGATTTCAATGACAAAACCCAGCTGTTAAACTGGTTCAAAACAGAATATGATGGCTGGAACGAAATATGGCAGGAATTATTTGAAAATGCGGCCGTTCCGTTCATCCCGCGACCGATCTATTGCATGCCGCTGGATCAAACATGGCAGCCGCTGCCCAACCTCACCATGCTTGGCGACGCCGCGCACCTGATGCCGCCTTTCGCCGGCGAAGGCGTTAACATGGCCATGCTGGATGCGCTCGAGTTATCCAAATGCCTCACAAGCGAAGAGTTCGACGATCTAAAAGTAGCCATTGCCGATTATGAAACGCAAATGCGACGCCGTGCAGCCGAAATGGCGCAAGAGTCGTTGAATAACGGTGAACTACTCCATTCCCCAGGCGCAATGAGCTTTATGATGAGTTTGGGAGGCCCAGGCGATATGCCGGACTAATCACCAAGGTATTTTTTGGTGATATGCACAAGCAAAGCCCTGTCCTCCTTTGCTTCATCAAAGTTTTCCAGCAGCAATTGGAGGATCTGCTTGTTGTTAAACTTCGCAGCGATCATTTGCAGCGCCAGAAAGGAAGATACCTCTACGCTTTCAATGTGCTGCAGGTAAAATAATATGGCAAGATCTCGTATTTCGTGGTTGTCCCGCTGTTCGCCAATGTCGCTAAAAGCCTGTTCTACCATCGCCGTCAAACCATTGCATTTCTCAAGTGAGGGTTGCGCATCCAGCAGAACGTAAATTTCATCCATGCGGATGATCTGGTGCTCCACGTCTTCAAGCGTTTCCGTTATCGCAAGCTTCAGATCACTAAAGTAGGCCTGATCCGTCATTTCCGGCAACCGCTGTACTAAATGCGATTTTGCGCAATAAATGCGGTTTAAATGGTCAATGAAGAAAGTCTTTAATTCGGCAGAGGCTGGTATAGCTTGCAAATGTTTAGGTTCGGCATCGGAATTTTTCATATTTTTCGGCTAAAAGGTAAAACCAGCAGAGCGCAATAGGCTTCACCAATTCAAGATTCGCCGGCTTTTTAATTTGAAACGTGCTTGCTGCACTGTTAATTGCTCCTGAACCGGCTTTTAAAATATTCCTCAAACTCGCTGAGGAAACCAGGATATTGCCTGCCCGCTGTAAACAGGCTTTCGATCTCCCCTGTCGAAAAGCGGTTGGAGATGGTCAGTTTCGCTGCCTGCGGATTGGCATCTATCCAATCATTTTTAATAGAATGGTTCTTCAGATACGAGATCAGCATATCAGCCTTGTGATCTCCCGGCATGTTCAAAAAATCACGGCTTAAAAGTTCTATTTCGCTTACAACAAGCGGGTATTCCGCCGCATCAAAGTGTTGTGCGCCGGTTATTGTATAGGAATTATACATTGTATCTTAATTATCGAATGATCTTTTAACACAAACAAGCAGCTTAACGCAGCCTGCCCGGGTTAAAAGCAACAATATATTGCAGGCCGCTTAAAACCGCATCCTGCGGTACAGGTGTACTGTTAAAATTGATCCCGGCTTTTTGCAGTTGTACGCCTATCAGGCGCAATAGCTCAGGCAGTCCTTCCGGAAGTACTTTTTCCGACAGCGTAGGATAATAACCCCGCTCAATTGCCGCTTTTTCGATATCGGTAACAAGGCTCAGCTTCCAGCTTTCATCTGGCTTAAACCCGTTTTCTACTTGCGAATTTTTCAGGTTGTAAGCATATTCCATCGCCAGGCGGTCTTTTGTTTTTGGTTCCATTATTTATGTTTTTTAGTAAGGTTAGTTAATTCAGGTTTTTCTACCTGTGTTTTGCCCGACTGGTAGTCCGACGGGCCTTTTTTCCCAACCGGGTTCGGCAAATTCTTCTTGTTTTTACTCATGATATTGGTTGTTCTGATGTGTAATAAATACTGTTCTTAACAAGCCGCCGGGTTACAAAGCATAATCCGCCGTCACCCTTGCCTTATCGATATTGGCATCAATAAGGTTGTTGTTCAGGTCGTCGTAATGATCCATACGGTATTGCAACAACTCCGCCTCACCGGCCTTCCCCATGCCAAGCAGCAAATTGATATGTGCCAATGCACCTGTTTTAGCCATTTGCATCGCTTTAGCAAGTGTTTTGTAACCATAATAGAAACCCTCGCCCGCAGGCAAAGCATAATGGGCGCCATGCGTCAGCTTTGTTTGCCTGAAATCGTTGGTGGAAACTTTGGTGATGGCCGTATCGTTCTGATAAACACGGAAATACCCGGTGTAATTTTGCTGTTTCATATCTTATGCGGTTAATATTTAGTCTGGTAAAGCTTAAATATTACCACGCAGCATTGCGGTAATTCCTAAGTGTATCGGGATGAACAGTTTTGAGTTATACTGTTCTGCAGAAGTGTCTGCTAAGGTAACTTATAAAAACGGGGTTTGTTTCTTTTTATTTCCGGTAGGCCTAACATTACATTCAAACTACTAAGTAAGAGTGCTGACATTTGATTATCAATTGGGCGTTGCCGCAGCCCGCGCTGAGGCCTCAAAGCGGCCCGGGCTGTACGCTCATACGCCTACAGGCCTTAGCCACGGCTGTCACACTGAGGCCCTCGAAGTGCCGGTATCCGCTACCATCCCTAACGCGGAACTCAGGGAGATAAAAGGAGCGTTGTCATATTGAGGCCCTCGAAATATGCGCGCATGGCCTAACGGTTATTTGTCTGAACCATAAGCTATTTACTACTCATCACCACGCCCATGCCAGCCCATCGGGGCCTCCGCCAACATCAATATGGCCGGTTACCAGTAAAGTTTTCAGGTCGATAACGGCAACGTAGTTATCTGCTGTGCAGCCAATAAAGGCCCTCGAACCATCGGGATCAACCAATATACCTGCCGCTCCGCGCCCGGTATTGATGGTTTTATTGGCTTGCTGCGTAGCTACGTCAAACACCACCACGTCTCCGTTCCTTAAGCTCGATACCAGCACCTTTTTACCGTCGGGCGTAAATGCCAGCCGGTTAGCGCCAAGTACCTTTGCATCTATCCGCGCGATCTCCTTTTTTGAAGCAAGATCGATAACCGCTATCGAACCGTCATCCGCTGCGGCCGTCCAAAGCTGTTTGCCATCAGGCGACACGCCAAACCCTTCCGATCCTCTTGAAACCGGTATCACGGTCTGGCTCCAGTCGGCATGCGGCTGCGGGCGAAATCCCTGCGGCGGACCACCACCCGGGGGAGGGTTTCCCGGTGGAGGGTTTCCACCCTGCGGCGGACCGAAATTTCCCGGCTTAATCAGCGTATCCACCAATATGCTCACGGTACCCGAGCTTACATTGGTGGTATATATTTTTTTGCCGTCAGCCGTTACGTATATCATGTGCGTGCGGTCCTGGCCGGTTCCCATTGCCCAATCCACCTGGCCGGTTTGCGGGTCGTACCGGCCTACCGTTTTTGAGCCTTCGGCAGTGAACCATAGCTTACCGTTTGCAAACGCCAGCCCGTGAAGACCGATCAGCGGCTTGGTATCCACCGCAGGCAAGGCTTTTTTATTAACCAGGTCGATAATGTCCAGCTCATGCAAACTGCCGCCGGCATAGTTGGAAACATAGGCAGTTTTCCCATCAGCAGATGCGATCACCTCGTGCGGGTCAGGCCCGACAGGCACCTTTGCAACCACTTTCAAGGTAACAGGATCTACCAACGCCAAAGTATGGTCGTTCTTTGAAAGCGCCAGCAGGTAGCGGGGCTTCGCGGTTTGCGCCATAACCCGCGCCGATAATGCCAGTAAGATTAGTGAGATGAAAGCTGATCTTTTCATATTTTAAATGTAGAGCAATTATCCTATTAACGTTTGATCAGTCGTTTTGTGATTTTCCAAAAACATAACTTTTATAATGTAAACAAATTTGTTTATATTTGAATATGGAGATTACGCTTTCAAAATACAAAGGCATTCATCCGGGACTAATTTTGGATAGAGAACTTAAAAAGAGGAATCTTAAAAAGGGCCCTTTTGCCATTGCGCTTGAAATTTACCCGCAAACTTTAAACGAGATTACAAAAGGGCGGCGTTTAATGACGCCTGATCTTTCTTTAAAAGTAGACAAGGCCTTAGACTTTGAAGCCGGGACAATGTTTTTGCTGCAGGCCTGCTTTGAAATCGATAAAGCAAAATTGAAGCAAAACTCCGCACATCACCCCGACTTTACCATTATCCATAAAGCACTTTTTTGGGATACAGATTTTGACAAGATAGATTGGGAGAAAAAATATAAGGCCATCATCAGGCGTGTATTTGAACGCGGCAATACTGCAGAAAAAAAAGAGATCCTCCGTTTCTATGGTAAAAATAAGGTGAAAGCTGTCCCAACGCTGGCGCGAGTTTAGCGTAGCGTAACTCGTGCCAAACTATTGCATAAGCTTTCTCCAAAGGAGTCCTTCGGACAGCTTACCTACCCCAAATAATCCACCGGGTAAACCACCTGCCTGTACTTCTTCATTAATTCCCGCGCCTCGTCCGGACTCTTCCCGCTCACTTCCTTAAACATCATCTCCAACCCCGCAGGCATCACCGTACAAAGCAACTTCGCCGGCTGACCGGAAATATTCTTAAACGCATGCACCGCACCGCCTAACGGGATATTAATAAAACCACCAACACCGGCAACGGTCTTCCCCGTCTCCGTCCTGAACTCTATCTCACCCTCCACCACATAAAACATTTCCTGCATATCGGCATGCGCATGCGGGTTCGGCCCGCCGCCCGGCGGCACATTCATTTCGATAACGGCATAATTACCACCAGTATCCTCCCCGCTGATCAGCACCCGGTACTTACCACCCGCAATGTTAAGCAACTCGCCTTCATCGCCGGCGAGAACGGTAATATTGTTCACAGCGTCACTCATAAATCAAATCCGAAATCGAACATCCAAAATCCGAAATCCTCCTTACTTCATATCCTTCTCCAAAAAGTTCTGTACTATTTCCACCGCCCCGTCCACCGCATCGCTTAACGAGGTAATAAACGCACCTGGTCTTGCTTTGCTGATAGTGTAAGCAATGGCCTCGGTATTTGTGCCGGCGATGATCTCGTAAGGTTTATTTGCATCTACTTCTTTAATGCCGTCTAACAGTAAGCTAATGATATTCTCTTTAGTACGGCCGCGGGTATGGTTTTCCTGCCTTATTAGTATATGATCGAACATGCTGGCGGATAGGCGGCCTATCTCGCGGATATCCTCGTCGCGCCTGTCGCCTGTGCCGGCGATGAGACCTATTTTGTAATCAGAATCAACATGACTTAAAAACTCCTTTATACCATTAAAGCCATCCGGGTTGTGGGCAAAGTCTATCATAAATTTAAACTCGCGGAAGTTAAAGATATTCATCCTGCCAGGTGTTTGCGCGGCCGACGGGATAAAGGTTTCCAGCGCGGTTTTAATATCTTCCGTTCTGAAACCCCATAGGTAGGTCGCCAATGTTGCCGCCAGCACATTCTCTATCATAAATGGCACGGTACCACCAAACGTAAGCGGGATAAGGGCCGCGCGCTGCACACGGATTTTCCAATCGCCTTTAACAATGGTGATAAAGCCATTCTCTAAAACGCAGGCTATACCTCCCTTTTTGCAATGGCTTTTTATGACGTGGTTATTTTCATTACGACTAAAATAGGTCACATGGCAATCGGCTTTTTTGCCAATACGCACGCAGTACTCGTTGTCCGCATTTAACACGGCCCAGCCATTCTTCTTTACCGAATTCACAATCACCGCTTTCACGCGCGCCAGGTCATCCAGCGTATGGATGTCCGAAAGCCCTAAATGATCCTCCTGTATATTGGTGATCACGCCTATATCGCACCATCCAAAACCCAAACCCGAGCGCAGGATGCCGCCGCGCGCAGTTTCCAATACGGCGAAATCAACAGTTGGGTCCTTCAAAATAAATTCGGTACTTACCGGGCCGGTGGTATCGCCCTTCATCATCATGGTGTTTTGCACATAGATGCCGTCGCTGGTGGTATAGCCCACGCGATAGCCGTTATTTTTTACAATATGCGCTATCAGGCGTGTGGTGGTGGTTTTACCATTGGTACCCGTAACGGCAATAATAGGTATCCTCGCCGATTTATCATAAGGATAAAGCATATCTATCACATTACCAGCTACGTTACGTGGCAAGCCTTCGCTTGGCGCAATATGCATCCTGAAACCCGGAGCGGCATTAACCTCCAGTATCACGCCGCCGGTATCTATCAGTGGTTCGCTCAGGTTTTGGGCCATAATGTCTATACCGCATATGTCCAGCCCGATGATCTTCGAGATCCGCTCGCAGATAAATACGTTCTGCGGGTGCACATGGTCGGTCACATCCACCGAAGTGCCGCCCGTACTTAAATTGGCGGTCGATTTTAAAAATACCTTTTCGCCCTTAGCGGTGATAGTATCAAGGGTGTAGCCCTTTTTATCCAGCAGATCAAGCGTGTCACGGTCAACGGTTATCAGCGTCAATACATTCTCGTGCCCGTAACCACGGCGTGGGTCCATGTTCTCAATATCTATCAATTGCTGTATGGTCGAATGGCCATCGCCCTTCACATGCGCCGGGTCGCGCAGCGCAGCGGCTACCATCTTATGATCGATCACCAGCACCCTGAAGTCATACCCCTGCACAAACCGCTCTACGATCACCCTGCGCGATACCTTTGCTGCATGCTCGTAGGCTGCAACAGCATCTTCCGGCGTACGGATGTTGGTCGTAATTCCCCTGCCGTGGTTACCATCCAGCGGCTTGAACACCAGTGGATAGCCCACCTCGCGTATCGCCCGGTTCACCTCATCGGTTGAAGAGATGGTCGTTCCCTTAGCTACCGGTATGGCCTGTTCCTGCAGCATGCGCTTGGTTTCTTCCTTATTGCTGGCAATATCCACCGCAATGCTGCTGGTACGCTCGGTCATCGTTGCCCTGAAGCGCACCTGGTTCTTGCCATACCCCAACTGCACCAGCGACTGCTTATTCAGCCTGATCCACGGAATATCCCTCGCAATGGCCTCTTCCACTATCGACCCCGTGCTCGGCCCCAGCCGCGTAGCCTCACGTATCTCGCGCATCTGCTGTATATCCTTCTCCAGGTCGTAGCTTTCGCCCTTTATCAAAGCGTCCGAGATCCGCACCGCCGATTCCGCCGCGAAAATGCCCACCTTTTCTTCCAGGTAATTAAATACCACATTATACACACCAGGCGACTTGGTCTCGCGCGTACGCCCGAAACCGGTGTCCATGCCGGCCAGCGTTTGTATTTCCAGCGCAATGTGCTCAACCACATGCCCCATCCAGGTACCCGCCTGCACCCGCTGAAAAAAGCCGCCCTCCACGCCCGGCGAGCAGCGATGCTCGTACAGGCTGGGGATCAGCGCTTTCAGCCGTTCATAAAAACCCGGAATTTTGTTGGTCGGCTGGTGCTCCATTTCCTGCAGGTCCAGCCGCATTTGTATCAGTTTCTTGCGGCTCACGCTCCAGATGTTTGGCCCGCGCAGCACTTGTATATTTTCTATCTTCATTAGCTGTCAGATGCAGTTTTAAACTCCCTAAAATTATAAAAATGTTACAGGGTAACAATCAAATAGTTTTTTTGATGGGTTTTGAGGCAAATTTTGTGGTTTATACCCCTCACGTCATTGCGCGGAGTGAGCCGGGCTGTGCGAGCGAACGACAAAGCAACCCCTGCGTTTACCGGCGGTACACGATTTGTTAACGCCAGATAATTAATAGCATAACCAGGGCGTTCCCGCTGATAGAAGCGGGCAGGCTTTCCAGGGCTCCGCTGCGCTCCGGTACCGCTCCCGCCACAGGCCAGCGCACATGCGGGCACTAAACCCTTCCAATCCCTAACGCAAAGATTGTTTGAACCAGGATTAAACAGATTTTTATGATTTACAGGATGTCCGATTTGATATTATTATCCTGTAAATCTGTTTAATCATTCAAATCCTGGTTCAGACAAAAATCAACGAAATCAAAGAAATCATTCTAATCAACGGTCCATGTTATCAACATTCCCATCACAATGTTTGAAATAATCCGACCCAGTCCCACCATTTTTTGCTTAATTTGTGTAGTGGTTGATTAAGTTGGATTAGGTTTATCAGGTGAATGGTTCTTTTAAGGCAGTTTAACCACTCACTTAATCAACATAATCAACCATTCACTAACTAAACAGCATGTCCCCAAAAGGAAAACTCATCATAATTGGCGGAGCCGTGGATATGGGCAGTAACATCAGTGCCCAGGAAAACATCCTGCAACCCAATTATATCAAGTTTTTCGAGCAGGGTATACTCAAACGCATCATCACCGAATCGCTTCACAAAGAAGGCTCGAAGGTGGAAGTGATCACCACCGCATCTCAAATACCCGAGCTGGTAGCCAGCGAATATATCCGCGCTTTCAACCACCTCAACGTTACGCATATCAACATTCTCGATATCCGCAGCCGCGAGGATACCAACAAAAAAGATTACCTGCAGCGCATTCGCGAGGCCGACGTTGTAATGTTCAGCGGCGGCGACCAGCTCCGCCTCAGCGCCATTTTCGGCGGTACGCAGTTTTTGCAGATATTAAAGCATCGTTACCAAACAGAGCCTTTCGTTATCGCCGGCACTTCAGCAGGTGCGGCAGCAGCATCGGCGCACATGATCTACCGTGGTTCCAGCAACGAGGCACTCATAAAAGGCCACGTACAGATCACCGCCGGTTTAGGTTTTATCGATTCCGTTTTTGTAGATACTCACTTTGTACAGCGCGGCCGCATTGGCAGGCTTATGTATGCAGTGGCCAGTAACCCCGGCATCCTGGGCATTGGCCTTGGCGAAGACGCAGGCCTGCTCATCACCGAAGGCAGCATGATGGAATCCATCGGTTCCGGTCTAACCATTTTGGTCGACGGCCGCAATATGGTGTCGACCAACATTTACGATGTAGAGATCGGCTCGCCGGTTTCCATCGAAAACCTGAAGGTGCACGTCATGTCTATCTACGACAAGTACGACATCCACCAGCACAAACTACTCATCAAAAAAATTGTTAAGGTTGAAGAAGGCGTCTTCATCAAAGTAGGCGACGACGACCTGATAAAAATAAGCAGCAGCGACCCTGGGGAATAATTACTAAGCGTTATCGTTAAAGAAATTCCGATCCCCTCTTGAGAGGGGGTGTGCCGGACTTGAGTGTAATTGCAGGGGTGTGTTTGTACGATATACTTGTCGCTTTGATAACACACCCCTGCAGCCGCACTATCCATCGCGCCCCCTCTCAAGAGGGGATCGAAAGCCAAACTTAGCGTCCTCCCCCTAAGCTTAGGGGGAGGTGTCGACCGCAGGGAGACGGAGGGGGTAAAACAAAGCGGCAGGTAACAAACATTGCCGCGTTAGGTCCAAAGGACTCCTACGGAGGATTGCAGCGGATACAGGCCTTCGCGGATAAGGCCTGCAGGCGTATGAGCGAAAAGCCCGGCCCGCTCCGAAGGAGTCCTACGGACAGGGAAACGCCCAATTAAAACTACTACTATGAAACTCATCATTCACGGAGGCTTTTTCAGCGAATCCAACACCAACCAGGAGGTAAAAAAAGCCAAACAGGAAGCATTGAAGGAAATTGCCGAGCAGGGCTACAAGCACCTTGCCGCGCACACCGCGCTCGAAACGGTAGTGTACACTGTGCACCTGCTGGAAAATTGCGAACTGTTTAACGCTGGCACCGGCTCACAAATCCAAAGCGACGGCCGCATACGCCTGAGCGCTTCGCTGATGGATGGCAAAACCATGAAATTCTCCGGCGTTATCAACGTGGAAGAGGTAAAAAACCCCATCTGCATTGCCGAAAAGCTGCAAAATTATGAGGACAAAGTGCTGAGCGGCAAAGGCGCGCAGGATTTCGCGCGCGAAAGCGGTTTCGGCTACTACAACCCCGAGATCCCACAACGCCGCTGGGAATACGAGCAAAAGCTGAGCGGCTCCATCCGCAAAGGCACCGTCGGCTGTGTAGCGCTGGATATGGCCGGCAATATCGCTGCAGGCACATCTACAGGCGGCAAAGGCTTCGAAATCCCCGGTCGTGTAAGCGACTCAGCCACCGCCGCAGGTAATTACGCCAATGCATTTGCAGGCATCTCCTGCACCGGCGTAGGCGAAGACATAGTAAGCGGCGCCATAGCCGCCAAAATAGTAACCCGGGTAACCGATGGTATGCACCTGGCCCAGGCCACCGAAAAAACCCTTGACGAACTGAAACCGATCGACGGCTTTGCCGGGGTGATCGGCATATCCGCCAGCGGCGAGATCTATCACGCCGATACACATCCCTACATGGTTTGGGCCCTTCACGACGACCAAAGTGAACACGCCGAAGTATTTGAATAATTGCACCGATTGATCGGTACACCGTTACTCATTCTTCCTGCAATGGTTTAATTTATTGCACAACCAAATGTTTTATGAGCATTTCATAGATGCTTTGCTTACATTACGTTTCTATTAAGCCAAGCTCAATAAAATGAAAAAACTAACCCTTATACTGCTGCTCTTAACGGCATTGCATGCTGGCGCCCAGCAAAAAAATACCGACACACGTTTTAAAGGGCTTGACACTGCTTTTGCGCGTATACTGAAAAATTGGCACGCTGCCGGTTTTGCTGTGGCAGTGGTGGAGAAAAACAAGGTGATTTATGCCCGTGGGTTTGGTTATAGTGATTTAGATAAAAAGCTACCTGTAACACCCAATACGCTTTTTGCCATCGGCTCATGCTCAAAAGCCTTTACAGCTGCAATGATCGGGAAGCTGGAAGCCGATAAAAAGCTTGATATAGATAAACCTGTCGGGCTTTACCTGCCTACGCTTCGCTTTTATAACGATGCCATGAACAATACCATTACCCTGCGCGATATGATGTCGCATAAAACGGGTTTACCAAGGCATGATGCCTCGTGGTATTTCTTTAACGTCGATTCGCCGGACAGCCTCATAGCGCGTGTCCAATATATGGAGCCTACCTTTGGCGTACGCCAGAAGTGGCAATACAATAACTTTATGTTTGCCGCGCAGGGCGCAATAATAGCACATATAACAGGTAAAAGCTGGGGAGATAATATTAAGGAGAATTTTTTTACGCCGCTGGGCATGTCGCGGTCTGATGTAAGCATTGATGAGATGGAAAAAACCGGCGATATAGCAACAGGCTATGGATTAAAACAAGATACCGTAATTAAAAAACTCGACTACTATCACATCATGGGCATGTCGCCGGCCGGGGCCATCAACAGCAGTGCGAATGATATGGCTCAATGGGTTATCACCTGGATCAATAACGGCAAGTATAATGGCAAAGAGATCATACCCGAAAATTTCCGTAACCAGGCTATCAGCTCACAAGCAATCGTCGACGGGGCGTTGCCCGGTAAAGAAGAGCCCGGCATCTATTTCGCCAATTACGGTTTCGGCTGGTTCCTGACATCATACAAAGGTCATTACTGTGTGGAGCATGGCGGCAATATCGACGGCTTTTCGGCAAGTACCTGCTTTTTTCCTGCCGATAGTGTAGGTATAGTTGTGTTAAGCAATCAGAATGGTTCGCAGGTGCCTTCCATTGTCGAAAATATCATTGCCGACAGGCTGCTGAAAATGGGTTATGAAAACTGGAACGACAAACAACGGAAAGCATTCATGACACAGTTGGAAGGCGAAAAAAAGGCTGAAAAAGCAAAAAGCAAAACCACAAAACACAACCCCGCTACACACGCGCTTGCTGATTATGCAGGCAATTACAATAACCCTGCTTACGGAACATTTAAACTTTACATAAAAGGTGATTCGCTGTTTGGCAAAACCAATTTGCAAACGCTTTGGCTCAGGCATAACAACTACGATGTATTCGATGTTTTTTTAAAAGACCCGCATGACGGCATCGATACTACCGGGGAAGGCGGTATGAAGCTGCAATTTACCATGAACACCGAAGGTGACATAGATGCCATGCAAAGCTTGCTGGAAGAGAGGTTAAAGCCAATTGTTTTTGGTAAGACAGCAGAAGAGAAACCTATTAGCCGCTGAACTGCAAAAATATGTTGGCGACTACGAGCTACCGGGTATAACGGCGAGTGTATATATTAAAGATGGCAAAACGCTTTATGCTCATGTACCCGGCCAACCAGATTATGAGTTGGTTTACAATGGCAACGACAAATTTTCATTAAAGATATTAAAGGGCTTTTACCTCCAGTTTGATCCGGCAGGCACTCAAAAAATTACCGGGGCTACCTTTATACAGCCTAATGGCAGCTTTGCAGCAAAGAAAAAATAACACGAAAGACCGGATATTTATACTATATACCCAAGGGTAGAAGTTTGAATAATTGACAATTAAATATTTAACTTGCGTAACATTAATTAGTAACTTTGCGTACTGATTAATTAATTAAACCCAAGGGAGAATTGAAAAAATTTACGCTGGTTATTGTATTACTCACCGCGCTAAGTCTTTCTGCGTCGGCGCAATGGTACCAAATACTCAAAAAACACGAGCGTTTGCCATTGATAGTCAGCGCAAAGAATACCTCCGCAAAGCATTTAAGCATCCCGGCTACGGCTATAGCTAAGATCCCTGCTTTCCATCCTGAAATGACGGATTATATGATGGTGATTAATGAGCAGCGTATTATTAAAGAAGTAAGGCATAATATGAGTTGGAGGATCTACGACCAGGCCAGCTACAACTTCAGCGACCTTGCGCAGCTTTATATCAAACAAAAGCGCCTCTCCGAAGCCAAATGGTATTTGCTGCAAAGCACCACGCTCGCCCGCCGCACAAACGACGACCGGCACATTGTTACTAACCTGATGAGCCTGGCGCTGGTAAAGACCGATCTGGGTGAGCCTACCCTGGCACAACAGGACCTGGCCGAAGCCTGCGGCCTGGCAACCGCCCACAACTGGAGCGACAATGTGGCAGCTATTGAAAAGGAAATAAAATTTATACAGCTTTATAAATCCACCGCCAAAGTGGTGCTGCACTACGCAGATGATGCCATGATAACCGCCAAAAAGGACGATAAAAAAGTGGTGACGAATTAAATCTTCTGGCGAGTTATTCACAACCTCTGCATGGTTACCGTAGATTTATCTTTACAGGAAGAAGTCATCTGTTAGGAGACATTTGTCAGACCGTGAGCTTCGGCTAAAAATCAGGCAAAACGATGCTGGGCAGTGCGGCTGCAGGGCCTAGGGGTTTTCGCTAAGCACAGGCCCTGAGCGGCTTGGCCGGGATAAAAACCAAGCCCAGGTTTTGCCTGATTTTGTGGGTAAAGGCAAGTGCTGGATAGTGTGCAAAGCCCGTGCGGCAAAGAAGCCTTAGGGCTGACTTGACTTTTTGGTTCTTTTGTGTCCAAGACAAAAGAACTAGCCCTCAGCAGCAATTGAGCGGTGAAAGCGACAAGTAACCGAGCGACAAGTAGCAAACAACAGGTAACAAACACGCAATTAATTAATTTATCTGCGCATTGTAACTTTCACCCCGTCGCCCTGTCTTATCTTTAAATTAAATCAAACATTATTGTAATATTGTTATTCTTAATTTGGAGGCAGCTTTTCAACTGTCTCTTTTTATTTACATTAGCAAACTCATAATAGGCACAAGTATTGATGTTATATATTCCGGATCTTAAGACAGTAAAAGATATGTTTAAAAAAGTGTATGTTTTTTTATTGCTCGGCGCTGCCCTGGCTTGTAAAGCCGCGCCTGCAAAACCGATGAAAGTGGTGGGTTCCAATGATTTGCAACCCGATGTGCGTCAGCAAGTGGTAACAAAAGAAGTAGCCGAGCTCATTACCCGTTATAATTATAAGAAAGTTGAGTTGAATGATTCACTGTCTGAAATTATATATAAAAATTACCTTAAAAAGCTTGATGAGAACCATAATTACCTGATGGCATCAGACGTAAAGGATTTTGAAAAATATAAAGACCAGTTTGACGACGACATAAAGGCCGGTAACCTGAACGATGTATTCTACATGTTCAATGTTTTCCAGAAGAGGTATCTTGATGCCATCAAATATTCGTTAGCGCAGGTAGATAAAAGCTTCGATTACAGTAAGGACGAAAACTTTACTTACGATCGCGACAATCTGCCATACATCACCTCACAGGCTGAAATGGACGAATTATGGAGCAAGCACGTAAAATACGACCTGCTGAACATGAAAATGGCCAGTCCTGATATGGCTAAAAATAAAGTAACGCTAAAGAAAAGGTACAACGACCTGCTTTCGCAATCAAACAAGCTTACCAACCAGGAAGTTTTCCAAAGCTTTATGGATGCGTTTACCGAAGCTATCGACCCGCACACCAATTACTTCAACCCATTCAATGCGGCACAGTTCAATATGGAAATGTCGCGTTCGCTTGAAGGTATCGGCGCAACGCTGGGTGTTGCAAACGACTATGTGACCATCGAGACGCTGGTACATGGCGGCCCGGCTGATAAAAGCCACCAGGTAAGCGTGAAGGACCGTATTGTTGCCGTAGCGCAAGGCAAAACCGGCGAGTTTCAGAATATTGTAGGCTGGAATATTAACAACGCCATCGGCCTCATCCGTGGCCCTAAAGGTTCGGTTGTAAGGCTCCAGATCTTGCCCGCCGAATCAGCCATAGGCAGCAAGCCAAAAACTGTTGAGTTGGTACGCGACAAGATCGTTTTAAAAGACGAGCTGGTTAAAAAAGAAATACGCACTTATAATAACAACGGCAAAACCGTTAAAATAGGCATCATCAATATCCCGGCGTTTTACGTGGATAACAATGCGGCACAATCGGGCGCAACCAATTACCACAGCACCACCCGCGACGTAAAAGCAGAGCTCGACTCATTAAAAAATGAGCATGTCGACGGTATCGTGCTCGACCTGCGTGAAGACGGCGGCGGTTCATTGGCCGAAGCTATTTCGTTAACCGGCCTGTTCATTAAACAAGGCCCGGTAGTACAGGTACGCGACACCCGCGACCAGGTAGAGGTTGATAGTGATGAAGATCCGTCAATTGACTACAGCGGCCCGCTGGGCATTTTGGTAGACCGCTTCAGCGCCTCTGCTTCCGAAATTTTCTCGGGCGCTTTGCAGGATTATGGTCGTGCGGTGATCATGGGTACCCAAAGCTATGGTAAAGGTTCTGTACAGAACGAGATAGAAATGGATAAAGTGATCAACCCAAGCATTGCAGATAAGGTGGCTCAATTAATGGGCAAAAATACTAAAGCATATGCGTCCGGTGGCAGCGAAAGCCAGTTTGGTCAGTTGAACTTAACTATTGCCAAGTTTTATCGTATCACCGGTAATTCAACTCAGCGCCATGGCGTTACGCCTGATATTACCTTCCCATCGATTATCCCGCTGGATAAATATGGTGAAGATACCGAACCATCAGCCATGCCGTTTGACGTAATCGCGAAAAGCGACTATACCAAGTTCGGCGACCTGTCGCAGCCTATCATCCAGCTGCGCAAAATGCACGATCAGCGCATGACCGCAAGCAAAAGCTACCAATATTTGCTGGATGACGTAGCCGAATTTAAAAAGCATGAAGAAGAAAAATCCGTTACCCTTAACGAAGCCGAGCTGAAAAAGCAACGCGACAGCGACGAACAGAAAACATTCGACAGGGATAATGACAAACGTGTAGCCTTAGGCCTGCCTCCACTCAAAAAAGGCCAGACCAAACCGCGCACCGAAGATCTCGACTTCATCAAAATAGAAGCCGGCCAGATCATCGCCGACTTCGCGAACATGAACAGCAAGGTAACATCGGTTACCAATCCGCAGAGCCCGCAGTTACAAAACTAAAAATAACAAATAGCAGACAAGTCCCGGCCGCAAACCGGGATTTTTTGTTTTATGCCCCTCCCGCCTGTCTGTGAGATCCCGAACTTGTTTCGGGATCTCACAGACAGGCGGTACACATGCATAGTATACAAGCAGATGAGATGTTTGAAACAAGTTCAACATACTTCCAATTTAACCACAGAGCACGCTGAGATTTACACAGAGTGCACAGAGATTTTTTTAACTCCGTGTTCTCTGTGTTTTTTTCTCTCTGTGCACTCTGTGGTTAAAACAGGCTACGTTGATAATTAGCTCTTATCCAAACCAAAACCCAATATTCCAGTTAATACCATTATGGCCAAAAAACCACTGCTTGAATTTACCGACCGGGGCATTTACTGCGCCCCGGGTAAATTCTATATCGACCCCTGGAAACCGGTGGACGATGCAGTGATCACCCATGCCCATTCCGATCATGCTTATTTGGGCCACAAGCATTACCTCGCCCACTATCTGTCGCGCGAAGTATTGCTTTACCGCCTCGGCGGGATCGCGCTGCAAACGGTTGAGTATGGCGAAAAAATAGTGAAGAACGGCGTATCCGTTACGCTATACCCCGCAGGCCATGTCATCGGCTCGGCACAGATCAAAGTCGAATACCAGGGCGAGGTTTGGGTAGTATCCGGCGATTATAAAACCGAGGATGACGGCATATCCACGCCTTTCGAACCTGTCAAATGCCATCACTTCATATCCGAATGCACCTTTGGCATGCCCGTTTACCAATGGAAGCCACAGGTACAGGTTTTTGAAGACGTCAACAACTGGTGGCGCAATAACCTGAGCAACGGACTGGCAACAGTGATCGTTGGCTATTCGCTGGGCAAGGCGCAACGCATCCTGCAAAATCTCGATCTGTTCAATGGCAAGGTTTATACCCATGGTGTTATCGAAAACACTAACGAAGCCCTGCGACGCAACGGTGTAATACTCAACCCAACCGAAAGGATCACGCAGGAAACTTCAAAAGAAGAAGTACGCAAAGGCATCATCCTCGCTCCGCCGTCATCAGTCGGCACGCCCTGGATGCGCAAGTTCGGCCCATACAGCTTTGGCTACTGCTCCGGCTGGATGGCCCTGCGCGGCGCCAAACACCGCCGCGCTGCCGATCGCGGCTTCATCCTATCTGATCACGCCGATTGGGACGGCCTTATCAGCGCCATCGACGCTACCGGCTGCGAATGCGTTTACCTTACCCACGGCTACACCGCATCCTTTACCCGTTACCTTAACGAAATAGGATTTAACGCAAGAGAAGTGCACACCCTTTACGGCGGCGAGGAAGAGGAAAACCCGCAGGATGTTGCGGCAGAGGAGAAAGAATTTGAGGCATCTAATTCAGGCGAGGCTGGAGGGCCTGCTCAATGAAAGCCTTCGCTCAACTCTTCCTCTCTCTCGACGAAACCAACAAAACCAACGAAAAGGTTAAAGTTTTAAAGGACTATTTTAACTGTGTACCCGATACCGACAAGATGCATATGCTGGCGTTGTTCACCGGGCGCAGGCCAAAGCGGCCCATCAACTCCACGCTCATCCGCACCTGGGCAATGGAAGCATCGAACATCCCGCAATGGCTATTTGAGGAAAGCTACCACGTGGTTGGCGACCTTGCCGAAACCATGGCGCTGCTGATGCCGCAAAAGGAAAGCACCAACGACAAAAACCTCACTCAATGGATAGCTGAGTTGAACGCCATCGGCCAGCAACCGGAAGAAGAACGCAAACTCTGGCTGCTGGATTCATGGGCGATGCTGGATACACAGGAACGCTTTGTATTCAATAAGCTGCTTACCGGCAGTTTTCGTGTAGGCGTTTCGCAGAACTTAGTGATCAAGGCATTGGCTGAAATAACCGGCCTGGATGCCGCTACCCTTACCCATCGCATTATGGGTAGTTGGATGCCCGAAACTTATACTTATGAGCAACTGGTGCAGGAAAGCGGCGCTTCTGATGATGTATCGAGGCCTTATCCGTTCTTTCTTGCTTATCCCATACAGGAAACGTCAGACAAGCAACGTTCCGTGGAAGAAATAGAAGGCGCCTTAGGCGATGCCGGCCAATGGCAGGCCGAATGGAAATGGGACGGTATACGCGGCCAGCTTATCAAACGCGACGGCAAGATCTTTATCTGGAGCCGCGGCGAGGATCTTTCTACCGATAAATTTCCCGAGCTGCACCCGTTTCTCAATGCCCTGCCCGATGGCACGGTGATAGACGGCGAGATCATGAGCTTTAAGGATGGTTTGCCGATGTCGTTCAATGTGCTGCAAACCCGTATCGGCCGTAAAAATCTCAGCAAAAAAATATTGGAAGAAAGTCCGGTGGCCGTCATCGCCTATGATTGCCTGGAATATAATGGTGAGGACATTCGCTATAAATCACAATCAGAACGCCGGACTATTTTAGAGCAGTTACAGGCGGCAACACCTTTTCCGGAAATGTTCCGGCTTTCAGAATTGATAGAATTTAATAGTTGGGATGATCTCGCCAAAAAGCGCGAAGAGTCCCGCTCCATAAATGCAGAAGGCATCATGCTCAAGCGCAAAACGGCCACTTACCAGGTAGGCCGCCGCCGGGGCGACTGGTGGAAGTGGAAGATCGACCCACTGTCTGTCGACGCCGTGATGATCTACGCCCAAAAGGGCCATGGCCGCCGTGCCGACCTTTACACCGACTATACCTTTGCCGTTTGGGATGGCGACAAGCTGGTACCCTTCGCCAAAGCCTATTCCGGCCTTACCGACCAGGAAATAAACAAGGTGGATTATTTCATCAAACGCAACACCCTCGAAAAGTTCGGCCCGGTACGTACCGTAAAACCCGAGCTGGTTTTCGAGATCGGGTTTGAAGGCATCAATAAATCCACAAGGCATAAATCCGGCATCGCCCTGCGCTTCCCGAGGATATTAAGATGGCGGCATGATAAACCGAAGGAAGAAGCGGATACCTTGGAGACGCTGAAGGCGTTGTTAGGGGAGTGATTGCATAACAATTTCATTACACCAACCCAAAATCACCCTTATTTTTGTTATATTTATATTTCTCTCCCTGATTATAAACCCTGCCTATTATGAAAAAGCTGATTTTATTCCTGTTATTGTTTGCCGCCGGCCGCGCTTTTGCGCAAAACACAACTGTGTCC
>Ga0206937_10140_pt1 | contig 21685 bp, 17 predicted proteins | sample Alteio_BWOrgHeat_11_FD_152923 | JGI IMG/M metagenome (GOLD analysis project Ga0206937, IMG submission 152923) | Enriched cells from forest soil in Barre Woods Harvard Forest LTER site, Petersham, Massachusetts, United States -... | ecosystem: Environmental > Terrestrial > Soil > Temperate forest >... | reverse complement strand
TTTCTTCTTGTCCGTAGATTTTGGATAAATATGACACAAAAAAATAAATAAAAAGTTTAATTAATAAAAATTTTCTTTTCATTGCCTTTATTTATATTTTACTACTATCATTTTTCTTAAAATCTGATATTATTTTTTCATGCATCTCAACAAATCCATTTATAAATTTCTGTTATCCATTCTTTACCACACAAACCTAAACCAATCTGACAACAAATAAAAGCATACTAATTTTTTAAATAAATATACAAATCTTATATAAAGGTTTACAAATTTTATTTAAAAGTGGACTATATCTCATTTTTTATTTATTGTTTTATATCAGCTTTTCAGGATTTTGATTAAAGGTAGGTAACTATTCTTCTTCGTCATCAAGTAAAGAATACATCCATTGAATATGGCTACAAAGACCATCTAAATCAGGAAATAAGCTAGAAGAATTAGTTCCACATCGGTCTAATTGGTATCTAATATCACTAAAACTTTTTGCGGGTATGATTAGTTTTTTAAGTTTATTTTTATAACTTAAGTTAGTTTCAAATTTTACAAATCCTTTTCTTTCGGAATTGTATTTATGTATTGTAAACCATCCTGATTGTGTGTTAATTCTACCCGTTAGGATTTTGGGTTGGAAAACCTTTGTTATTGTTTGATTAAATGGTTTTGATTTAATATCCTCTGTATCTGCATAATCTCCGTCATTAGCTTGAAAAATCCAAATAACCCCATCTTTATTTAGTCCAGTTATTTCATCTTTATTTGATTCTTTATTTACTGCAAACCATAAAGCCGCTAATGGATTTAATGTCCAATCTAAAAGCCTAGTTGGTAAACCATAATGTTGTGCTAAAGCAATCCAATCCCAATCATTTTGAGGTGAATAACCCAAAAAAGGAATACTTCTTCTTTTGAAATCATCAAAAATTTTCTTTTCGGAATTTAGTAAATCATCCCTTAAATTAATTCTTGCAATCTTTGGAAGCAATGGCAAATCTTCTCTTTGCCCTCTAAACAATGTATTATCATCTTCACATTCTTTCTCTATGAATTTAATAAAATCAGTAAAACTATTAATTGTTTTTCCGTTCATTTAAATAAAATATTTAACTATGATAATAATCTTAAATAAAATCTTCTAAAAGGGAATTATTTCTTTTTTAATTTTTTTGCTCTTTTTATTGTATTTTTAATTTCTGAATCTAATTCGATTAATTTATTTTCGTCATCTTTTTTTAAACTTTCTAAATCAGCAACAGGTAGTTCTTTCAACAATTCTAACAATTCATTAACCTTATCAATCCATATAATTTTCGTTTTCTTTAAAGCCATTGAGCGGGCAACTATAAGCGATGATCCATCATTCTTTAAATAGGATAAGGCATCATCATTACCAACAACAGCGTCCAAATCAGAAATTAAATTAGCACCAGATATTTTTCTTTCGCCGGTTTCTTCATCTTTAGTTATCCATTTATAAAAATATTCTAACTCAGTTGTGTTTTTAAAAACTTTAGTTTCCTCATCCCAATCTAACCAATCAATTCTTAATCTAGGTCTGCCAATTATATCATAGAACATTCTAAACATTTCAATATCCCAATATTGACCATAATTCTCATCATTAATATAACCTTGGCAAGCTAAATAGGAACGATAATATTTCATAACACCTTGTGGATTGGTTCCAAACATTTTAGAAATCTCATTTGGTTTCTTTCCATTATTTATTAATTCAAATATTACTTCTGCTTTCTGATATGGTCGCCAATCTTTAATTCCAGACATATGTCTTACACCTTGTATAATATGTTGAGCTCTTCGAAAATCAGGCGCATTTATCAATATGTAAACTTCTAATTTTTGTAATTTATTAATTATATCTTCCTTAACATCACTTGCCTCACCATCCTGATAGTCTTTTAATAACCATTTTATTGCTGCCAACCTTCTATTTCCTTCTAAACAATAAAATTTATTTTTATGTTGTTTAATTTCTGCAAATACCATTTTATCCATAGGTAAGAACCCAACCTCTTCTATATTTTCTCTTAATTCTTTAATACTATATTTTTTCATGTTCTCTAATGCTCTGTCTTGAATTTTATCATCCATGATTTTACTCTCAACTGTAATTTTTTTTGATTCAACACCCATAAACCTTGGATTATTCGGATCCAAGAATAAGTCTTGAACAGAAACTTCTTTAAGCTCAAGTTCTCCAATTCCTTCAAATTTAAATTTTTTTGTTTTCATCTAAAATTATTTTTTTTTGCAATAATTATTTTTTTTCATTCTCATATTAATTTTCACCCCGCAAATATAACCTTTTATTCTCCAGCCCAAATCCTCCTCATCGTTTAAACCCATATTTCTCAACAATTTCAGTAAATTCCTGCCTGTAAGTTTTCTTTTTATGTATTACTTCCTGTGCTTTTATATAGGTTCGGATGGAACCTCTATGGAGGATTGTCCCACCGAAAGGGCTATCCCGCACGTGCGGGATCCAATTTTCGGTTTCTTTCTGGATAAGGTAAATATTGTGCTCTAAATCGGTATCAAGGGTATAGGGAAACAAACAATGTATCCCGCACGTGCGGGATCCGTTGAGGCAATCGAGCTTAATATCTTTATAGGCACAATACTCTGTAGTATCAAATAGAATTTGATAATGTGCCAATTTGATAATGCCTGACACTATTGAGCATTTTAAACTTTACTATAGTCTTAAACTTTTGTAAAGTATCACCACTTTCTGACTTTATGTCTTCTTCAGTTATATCTTTCCACCGGTTCATGGTTTTTTTTTGGCAAAAGTATTAATTAAATATTGGTTATATCAACCCTAATTAATTTCCATCGGTTTATTGTCGTTTAAAATTTTATATTTGAAGGCAATTAAATGAATGACTTGTTCTTTTACAATTTTCTCAACATCTTTAGCGGAGTTTTCTCTTATTTTATTGGTTTCATCGCTTTCCCTCATTGCTTTTCTCAAATCATCATTAGTTTTTTTTAGTTTAATGATTTTATGTTCGGGTTCATGATTCTTTTCCATGTCTTCCATTACTAATACTCCAAGTTCTATTTTACCCTTATTGGAAATAGGTATCCAGTTGCAAAAATTTTCTTTACAATGAGGGCATAAAAAGGTATTGCACATATAACCTTGTTTATTTTTTTGTTCGCCCACAGGTTTTAAGGCAAAGGAAGATTTACATTTCCGACAAATTACATCCTGATATTCGTCCTTATGCCTGTTTTCATCTTTCTCTAATTCTCTTAAATGTTCAGTTCTTATTTTCGCAAATGATCTTATCTTGGCTTCGGTATCGTGGTATTCTTTTAAATAGTTATCAGCGGCTCTACGGTCTGCATCGTTACCATTTTTTCGAATATTCTCTGTATAATCAATAGTCCATTTGATTAATTCAAAATATTCCAATTCGTCGGATGTATATATTGTTCCTTCTGTATTCATTTAGTTAGGATAGTATATTATAATTCTATAAAAAGTTTGCAATAGTTATTTCATTTTACGAGGCGGAAAATTAAACATAATAATTGGATTGAGGAGTTTATTCAAATAAAACCAACAAAAAATCCCCCTCTGATACCGATGTGTCGGTATTGAGGGGGATTTCTCCTTTCAGCTAAAAACACCTTTTACTTCACCGTATAGAAAAACACAACGCTTTCGGGTCCTGCTTTTCCATCTTTATCAACCCAATAAAAAATGTAATAAACGATTTTACCGATATCACCGGATGTAAAATCGGTGTCGGTAAAACTCATTTTACTAAAAGGGTTTAATTTAACCATCGTTGGATGATTATTAGGAACAGGGGCGACACCACCTATTTGTTTTAAACAGATGATTGCTTTTGCTCCATAGACTTTACCTTTCGACAACACATCGGATGCCATCAGGTTTAACACGATTTTTAAAGAAATATTCTGATTTACTTTAAATACTTCAGGATAAGTGGCACCAAATCTTGCTTTGTTTGGTAAAGGACCCATTCCTTTAACATCCATACCCGATTCGGTAATTTTAACTAAATCTCCTGCTGCATCTGTCTGAACCTGTTTGGTCCATTGAATGTTCATCGTATCCACGATGTCCTTTAAGTTAGCTGCTTTCTGGTCTTCCAGATTTTTTAATGCAATTCGTGCATTGTCAATCTGTAAATCCAGTGCATTGCCTGCGATTACCTTTGCCTGCATTGCGGCAGGAAGCGGTAAAACGGAGGGGAAGTCAGCAATATGCAACAAAATAGCTGCTGCAATGCTGTTTGCTTTTGTTCTGATTTGTTGATCGGTCAAACCTTTCGTTTTGAACAAAACGATTAACTGCTTTATAACAGCTAATAAAACCATGAAACTAAACTTGTTCATTGTTTAATAATTTAAATATTAATATAAGGATTCTATTCCCGAATTGGGAATAAAAGAATATCCGAAACTGAAGAGTGTTGTAGTGTTGAATAATTCATATTTTGAAGAACATTTGATAAAAAAATCATGAAAGGTATAATTTACCTCCAGTAACTTGCTTCTCATCTCTTCCGACTTGTATTGCAAGTCCGACAACTTGAAGTGCAAGTCTAACGACTTGTGATTCAAGTCCAACGACTTGTGATGTAAGTCTAACGACCTGTAATGCAAGTCTAACGACTTGTGATACAAGTCCAACGACTTGATGCGTAAGTCCAACGACCTGTGATGCAAGTCCAACGACTTGATGAACAAGTCTAACGACTTGATGTGCAAGTCTAACGACCTGTGATACAAGTCTAACGACTTGATGAACAAGTCCAACGACTTGATGTGCAAGTCTGACGACTTGTGATACAAGTCGGACGAGACAACTAATAAAACCGTGATTTTCTTCCTTAAAATTGATGGATAAGGACTAAAAGCAACATTTATGGCAGACACTTCACCTTTTTTGGAGATTTGGACTGACATTATGTCATTTTTACTTTTATATATCATTTTAGAGTTCATCGTCTTTACTTTTTAATCTCTGTTTTTACTGAATCAATTTCATCATTAAAATCAAAAGTAAAATTACTGCAGTTGAAAAGCGATGTCAATATTATAAATACGAGAAATTCATTGAAAAATAGAGAAATATCATCGTATAAATACGAAAACGGGAGGTAAATACGTTAAAAATACGATTTATAGCAATTATTAAATAAATTTCCCTATCTTTGTTATCAAATTTATGACATGAAAAAATCGCATCATAAAATAGAGGATTCATCGGCTCTTAATTTCCCGATTCTTCTTTGCGATATTCATGAGTTACACAGTGGTGGATTAGAGAGAATGATTTGTAAAATCGGATTTCACGGAAAAATTGAAATTGTCACCAATTTGAAAAACGCATTGTTGAGACTCGAAAATTATGAAACCGAACTTTTAATAATAGGAATACATGTAATAGGAATTCACGATGAAAAAGAACAGCATTTAGAAATCATCAGAAATATTATCAAAAAATATCCAGCCCTGAAAATTATTATCATCAGTGAATTAGCCACTAAAATAGAACAAGGGATTTACCAAAAGATGGGTGTTAAGGGATGTATCTTATATGGAATTTCACAACCTGATCTTGGACAGGTATTGATGTCAGTAAGAGATGGAGAAAAAGCATTTGACCTTCCTTATGAAAAGGGAAGTAAGCGAACTCTGTCTGATGATGATATAGTGGATTTAATACTGGATGATGTTGATTTTCTTATTATTAAAGGGGTAAAGAAAGGAATGACAGAAAGAAGGATTGCTGATATGGACGGAGTGAATATGACAAAAAACGGTGTGGAAGGAAGAACGCGAAAATACAGGGAAACTTATATTGAACATAAAACCATAACGGCAATAGAAAGAATGGAAGAACGTGGATTGCTGGATGGGATGGATGAGGATTGATTTAGAAATTATGAATTAGGAAATAAGAGAAGAGCAGAAATCATTATTTTAAAATTACTAATTTGCCATTGGCAGTTGTTTTGTTTCCTGAATTTACCTGCCAAAAATATATTCCATTCTCTAAGTTAGTATTAATACTTATTTTTTCATTTTCAATTTTAAGATTTTTTTGAAGAACAGTTCTTCCGGTTACATCTGTAATTATGAATTGAGTTTGAAGGGCAGAGAATTGAGAATTTGATTGATTATATGAAAAAATAAAATCACCATTATTCGGATTGGGATAGACATTTACATTATTACCTGTTTTAATTTCATTAAGTCCTACATCGGTATTTATCTTTAATACCCAAAAATCAACTTCCGTGTTCGAAGGGGTTACATCTCCATCATTACTATTGGTATTGCCAGCTATTGCAAAGCCTCCATCGTTGGTTTTGATAACGCAACTTGCACCGTCATTCATTAAACCACCGAAAGAGTTTTGTTTTATAATAGTACCTGAAGAATCTAATAGAACAGCCCAAATATCACCTCCTCCATAACCGGCTGAATCGTGATGATTTGTAATTTGAATATCATAGGAATATGAGTTTCCGACTACCATAAATCCTCCATTATTATCAGCAACAACAGATGTTGCTTCTTCTTCCTGGCTTCCACCATAGCAACTTTTCCAGAGCAAACTTCCAGTAGAATCTAACCTTACGAGCCAGTAATTTTCATATCCATGATTTCCAATCACATCTCCATCTGTTGACATAGTGAATCCTGCAACAATGTATCCTCCGTTATTAGTTGCTGCAATTGAGGTTGCAATATCGTCACCTGTTCCCCCAAAAGATTTTTCCCAGAGAAGATTTCCGGCAGTATCAATTTTTATTATCCAATAATCATACGAACAAATAGTTGTATAATAATAATCAGTATAGCAATGATTGTGGTTGCTGGTAACCTGCTCGCTGTCGGAAGCGGAATAACCCGCTGCTGCATAACTTCCGTCCGAATTCTGAATAACGGAGGTCAGGATTTCATCTTGATTTCCTCCATAACATTTTTGCCATTGAATCGCCCCTGAATCATTTAATTTAACTAACCAATAGTCGTAACCACCATGATTACCACTCACCTGTCCGCTATTGGAATTAGTAGATGTTCCGAGCATAAAACCTCCATCCAATGTATTGATAATAGAAATTCCTGCCGGATATGACTGATAATTACTGCCGTAATACATAATTGGTCCGTCAGACCCTGCGCCACCATAGCATTTTTGCCATTTTATAAAACCCAAATAATCTGTTTTTATCAGCCACACATCTGAGCCTCCGTGATTGCCGCTTACATCACCATCATTTCCGTTAGTAGTGCCTGCCATTAAATAACCTCCATCGGGAGTTTGAATGATACTTTCAGGGATATCATCAACAGAACTGCCATACCATCGGTGCCATTCCTCGTTTCCGTTTATATCTAATTTAAACAATAAATAATCATTACCTCCGTGATTGCCATAAACTACGCTGTCGTTTGAATTGGTATTTCCAAAAACAGCGTAACCACTATCTGAAGTTTGAATGATGCAATTTGCCTGGTCTGTTGCCAATCCACCAAAACGATGTTGCCACTGCAAAACAAACTGAGCATTAGTAAATAATGAAATGCTTATAAAAAGGACTACTATTGATTTTTTCATGAGATTTATATTTAAAAAGATTTACTGAATTATTAATTTCCCTGAAGCGATAATTTCATAACCACTTGCTTGAATTGCAGAGGATGGTTGATTTGTTGAAGTTACTAATTTATAAAAATACATTCCGGAAATAATGTCATCTTTGTAAATGATGGTCTTATCCTGATTGACAGCAATTCGTTTTAGTTCTCTTCCCATTAAATCATAAATCAACAATTCTTCTTTTTGAGAAGTTGAATAGGAATTATTATAAAAGATTGTTTGTTCATTAAAAGGATTAGGATAAACGAATATTGAGTGATTTACGTAAACAGTATTTATTCCTAAATCATCCAAGTTGAATGAGGTGGAAATGGCAGTGCATCCATATGAATTTGTTACAACTACTGTATATATCCCATCCTGATTGGGGAAGAAGATGGGATATCCGGCACCAGGGATTAGAATACCATTTCGATACCATTGATTTAAATAAGGGCTACTGGAAATGAGCGTATCGCCTGACAAAGAAATTACAGGAACAGCAGGAGTCGGATTAACTGTAACCGTAACAGAATTTGAAACGAATATACAGGTTGTGGCATTATTATTAGTTACAGTAACATCAAAATTTCCGGCAGTGGTAACATTGATACTTTGTGTTGTTTCTCCTGTATTCCATAAATAAGAGCTACCGGATGATGAAATAAGAACCAGCGTATCACCTTCACAAATAGTAGTATCGCCACTTGTATAAATGTAGGGTATAGCATTCACTGTCAACATTATATTTTTACCGTTCCGGCAGGAATCTGTGATACCCTCAACTGTGTAAATTGTGGTTGATGATGGAGATACGGTAATGCTGTTTCCACTCAGGTTCCCGGGTAACCAGTTATAGGAGGTTGCTCCTGATGCGGTTAATGTAACACTATCACCCGGACAAATTGTATCATTGCTGCTTGCTGATAAAGTTGTTAAAATGCATCTGTTAAATTCTATTAATCCCGGGCAGGTAACATAACCGTCGAAACCATTAAAATCTTTTATTTTAATTAATGAATCGGTAGGAATATCAAATCGAAAGACAGTTCCATAATTATATGCACCTGCTGATCTCATCATTCCATAGATTTCGCCATCGCTTCCTTGTAAAAGAATGTTTCCTGGATTATACCCACTTGATTGGTTCTGGTAAGTACAAGTATATACATAATTAAATGAATTATTGCTCAGGTCAATAGTGAATAAATGACCATAATAACCACCATTGTCATCTGTGCCATAAAGTTTTCCATCATTTGCCTGGATAAAGGTTGCTGTATTGCAGTACCAGTTAGTACTGTTAAAATTATAAATCACAGAATAGTTGTTATTATAGGTATTATAAGAAAAAACAACTCCGTTATTATTGGTTCCTCCACCTGAGGCAGTTCCATATAATTTACCATCATTTGCCTGAACCAGGCTACCAGTTGGATGATAACCATTCCAATGGAAATTATATAAATCTGAATAAGAATTATCTGAAGAGTTAAAACTAAATAGAACTCCTGCGGAATTATTTATTCCGCCATAAGATGCCAATCCATATAATTTTCCATCCATTGCCTTGATTAAACTGCCGGGAGGATGGTAGCCAAAAGAAGTATTAAAATCATAAACTTTGAGAAATGTGTTTGTTGATATATTATAACTAAAGATTATTCCATCTCCATTATTATAATTAAGTGTATCATTAGCACCGCCATTTGAAGTCATTCCGTAAAGTAATCCATTATCAGCCTGAACAAGATTTCCTGACGGATATTTTCCATTAATTCCATCAAAATTAAATAAGGAGGTGTAACTATTATTTTGCGGGTCAATTGAAAAAAGCGTTCCTAAGTTATATAGTCCGCCATTATAAGTCATGCCATACATTAAACCATTACTCGCGAGAAATAAATCCCCGTTCGGATTTCTACCGTCAATAACAGGATGAAAATCATAAATATCAGCATAAGTGTTTGTAGCTGTATCCAAATTAAAAACAACTCCGTTATTTGCGCTTCCACCATAAGATGTTATTCCATATAATTTCCCGTTCGATGCTTGTACCAAATCACCCCTTGGATGTTCACCATGCAAAGTATCAAATTCATAAATATTCTGATAAGCACTGTCTGCCGGATTGTATTTAAAAATGACACCAGAAGTATCCGCTCCCCCATAATAGGTCATTCCATATAGCCAGCCATTTGAAGACTGAATTAAACTTCCCCAGGGATGCCCGCATTGAGAGAAGTGAAAAGCATATAGAGGCTTATAAAAATTAGTAATCGGATCGAAACTGAAAATATTTCCACTTGTATCTGTATCTACACTTCCTTGCAACACCCCATAAAGCAAACCATTACTGACTTCAATTAAAGTTCCGTCAGGATTTAAACCATGAAGCCCTGTAAATTCATATAGTACTGCAAGGGAATCATAACTTAAATCAAAACTGAAAATGTTACCCCAATTATGAGCTCCTCCATTTTTGGTCATCCCATATAACAGTCCGTTGCTCGCCTGCATCAATGTTCCCCATGGATTTGCTCCAATTGTCAGGGAATCAAAATTTTCTAAAATAATCAAAGTATCCAGCGCAATATCATATCTAAATAGAGTACCATAGTCCCAAATTCCCTTAAAAACACTCATACCATATAACATACCATCACTTGCCTGAAAAAGACTTCCACCTGGATATGTGGAATTGATACCTTCGAAAGAAGACAAATAAGTTATTTTGTGAGTTACCGGATTAAAACTGAATATTTTTCCCCAGGCATAACCAATATTATAATTCCCAGGGACCTGGCACTTTCCATAAAGTAATCCATTGCTTGCCTGAACCAATGATGTTGAAGGATATTGCCCGTTTACTCCATCAAAATTCCCAACATTGCTATATGTATTTGTTGCAGGATCCATTGTATAAATAGTTCCTTTCTGCAGGCTCCCTCCATTTTGAGCGACTCCATATAACAGACCATTGCTTGCCTGAATTAAATTACCAATCGGGTTCACACCACCCGAAGAATCAAAGAAATAAGCAGTGCTAAAGCCTGTGCTGTCACCTGTAATATTAAATATATTTCCCGGATAATATCCACCATCAGAAGTCATACCCCAAAGTTCAGGGGTTTGAGAAAAACAGTTAATAGTGAATAAACAAGCAATAGTGATGATTAGTAAAAGTTTTATTTTTTTCATTTTGAATTTGATTTTATTCAACGACTAATTTTCCTGTCGCTATATTAATTTTATTCGTTTTTGTATTCATTTCAACTTTATAAAAATATACTCCTTGCGAAAGTCCATCTTTATTGATAATTGTTTGTGGCTCATTTATTACTGAACTTCTCACCTCTCTTCCCAAAACATCATAAATATAAACCATACCATCATAATTTCGGTATTTTGTTTCAATGAAAAGAATTGTTTTAGTGCTGAAGGGATTTGGAAAAACAGACGTTTTAAATATTGTGTCAGAAATTTCAGGTACCGAAGTATTACCAGGATAGCGCTTCACAACCCAAAAATCCTGATTAGCTCCATGGTTACCTGTAACTTCTCCCCCATTCATATATACAAAACCTGTAAATGCATATCCTCCATCAGAAGACTCGATTACTGATGCAGGGGTTTCGTTTCCAGTACCCCCATGAAATTCCTGCCATTGCATGTAACCTGCCGAATTCAGTTTCACCAGCCAAAATTCAGAAGAATCATTATGAGTGATTACCTCACCATCCTGCGACCACGACATTCCTAATAAAATATATCCTCCGTCACTAGTTTGAGAAAGAGAAATACCTTCATCTGAACCAGATCCTCCGATGCATCTTTGCCAAACTAGATTTCCAAGTGAGTCAGATTTTACAAGCCATGCTTCTCCATTTCCATGCGAACCGAAAACATCACCTGTTGAAGAACCTGTTGTTCCAAACATCAGGCAACCATCGTCATTGGTATTAATCATTGAACCTAAGGATTCATAACCCGGTCCGCCAAACGATTTTGTCCATTTTTTAGTACCGGCAGCATCTAATTTTACCAACCAAAAATCAGAACTATTAGTGCCATGATGATCAATAACATCACCATCACTACTATATGAATTTCCTGCAACAAGATATCCTCCATCGTTAATCTGAATTACTTTTATTCCTTCTTCCTCTTGAGTTCCACCTAAACATTTTTGCCATTGAATTGATCCATTACTGTCTATTTTCAGCACCCAAATATCCTGACTGTTTTGATGTAAACCTGATACATTACCATCATTAGAAGTTGTACTACCTGTCATTATATATCCTCCGTCACTGGTATGTGTAATTGAATTAAAGACATCGTCTTTATATCCACCATAACATTTAGCCCATTGTTTAGTGCCTGCAGAGTCAATTTTAATTACCCAGCCATCAGAATAGTCAGCATTTGAATTTAAAGTTGTATCATGAACACCTGTTACATCGCCATTTTTAGAATAAGTATAACCTGCAATAATATATCCTCCATCTAAAGTAAAGTCAATAGCATTTGCCTTATCGTCAGCCGTGCCGCCATAGCATTTTTGCCACAATAATATTCCATTGGAATCAGTTTTAACAAGCCAAAAATCTGATAAACCATGAAGTCCTGTTACATCGCCACCATCAGCAGTTGTAGAACCAATAGTTATAAATCCTCCATCAGCAGTTTGAATTATTTGGGCGGGTGTCTCAGCTCCATATCCTCCAAAACACTTAGCCCATTGAAGAGAAGTTTGAGCATTGGAAATAAAAGTTGATACTAAAAAAAGAAAAACTAAAAGAAAAATTAAATTTTTCATGAAATTATTGATTTAAAACTGTGTAAAGATACTGCTATTTTATTACAAGATGAAAAAAATGGCAAAAAGGTTGGAATGGTTTGAAAATATTTTTTCGGCATCAGTTAATTTACCAAATTATTAGCAATCCTCTTTTACTAATAATTCCTTATGATTTAATTTTGCTTTTTCCATTTTTAATTTTTTTTAACCCATAAATCATTATTCAGGCAATTCATTCGTTTTCTAACATTATAATGATAACCTTTACCGGCGCAAAATTTTCGCCTTTATTATCATGAACTTTGAAAAAATATTATAGAGAATTCCTTACCTACTCCAAATCCGAACGAAAAGGAATACTGATTCTTCTGGGTTTAATGATAGTACTTATGATTGGCATCAAACTCACCGATTCGTTTGGGAATAATGTACAAACTGATTTCGCGGAATTTGAAAAACAGATTGATTCATCCGAAAAATCTAAATCCTATAAGAATCATCAATCATCCAAACATTCGGAAATAAGTGATAGAGAAAGTAATGAATGGGCTGATAAAAATGATTCCAAAGATTTTGAAATGGTAAATTTTAACCCAAACACAGCCACCGATGAGGATTGGAAAGATATGGGTTTATCAGATAAACAGATAGCTATTATAGATAATTTTGAATCAAAGGGAGGCAAAATCAGGAATAAGGAAGATTTTAAAAAGATATATGGAATTTCGGATGATGACTATATCAGGATTAGTCCTTATATACTCATTCCGGCGAAAGCAAGAACGATTTTTGTGAAATCTGATTCCGCAATCAAGCATTATGGCATTAAAGACAATACGATAATCATTGAGTTGAATGATGCTGATACTATAAGTCTTACCCAGATAATCGGTATCGGACCATCTTTTGCAAAACGGATTTGTAATTATCGGGATAAATTGGGCGGCTTTATTAATAAAGAGCAGTTAAAAGAAGTATATGGGTTGAATGATTCTATTTACCTGAAGATTGAATATAATGTGAGTGTGAATCCCGAACTGGTGAAAAAGATTAATATCAATATGGCTGGATATGAGGAGTTAAAAGCACATCCATATATAAAATCAAAATGCGCTGCCTGGATTTTAAACTATCGAAAAATGCATGGAAATTATAAAGATATTGCCGAAATAAAGAACCTGGCTTTGGTGGATGACGAATTATATCGTAAACTTGCACCCTACATCAGGGTGAATTAGGAATTAACGAATAACAATTATGGATTTTGAAATAAATGAGAATCAGCGGATGATAGCCGCAACAATAAAGGACTTCGGTGAAAAACATATTAAACCGAAAATGATGGAATGGGATGAATCTCAGAAGTTTCCTGTGGAAGTCTTTAAAAAACTGGGAGAACTTGGATTGATGGGAGTTTTGGTTCCAACAGAATATGGTGGTGCAGGACTTAGCTATATTGAATATGTTACTGCAATTGTAGAATTATCAAAGATTGATGGTTCAATCGGATTGTCGATGGCAGCGCATAACTCACTTTGTACTGGTCATATTATGACCTTTGGAAATGAGGAACAGAAAAGGAAATATCTTCCTAAACTTGCCACTGCTGAATGGATTGGCGCTTGGGGGCTTACCGAAGTAAATACCGGTTCTGATTCGGCAAATATGCTTACTACTGCTGTTGCCGATGGAGATTATTATATTATTAATGGCAGTAAGAACTTCATAACTCATGGTATTTCAGGTGATGTTGCAGTTATTATTGCACGCACAGGAAACAAAGGAGATAACAAAGGAATGACCTCTTTTATCATCGAAAAAGGAACAAAAGGATTCTCTGGAGGAAGAAAAGAAAACAAATTAGGAATGAGAGCCTCTGAAACTACCGAACTGATATTTGATAATTGCAGAGTTCATAAAGATGCTATTTTAGGAAAAGTAGGTGATGGATTTCCACAAGCAATGAAAGTTTTGGATGGAGGAAGGATTTCGATTGCTTCACTAGCCTTAGGAATAGCAAAAGGTGCTTATGAAGTATCTGTTAAATATTCTAAAGAACGTCAGCAATTTGGTAAACCAATTTCTGAATTCCAGGCGATATCATTCAAATTGGCAGATATGGCTACCCAGATTGAAGCAGCAGAACTACTAACTTTCCAAGCCGCTGATTTGAAAAACAGGGGAATGAGCGTTAAAAAGCAATCAGCTATGGCTAAATACTATGCTTCAGAAGTTTCAGTCAGAGTTTCTACCGATGCTGTGCAGATATTTGGCGGATATGGTTATACCAAGGACTTCCCTGTTGAGAAATATTATCGCGATTCTAAACTTTGTACAATAGGAGAAGGCACTTCTGAGATACAAAAACTGGTTATTTCGAGGGAAATATTAAAATAATTTTGTCAAATCAATAGAATACCTTACTTTTGCACCCTTAATTAATCTAAATAAAAATTAATGCTAATAGTTCCAATCAGAGACGGCGAGTTAATAGACAGAGCCCTTAAAAAATACAAAAAGAAGTTCGACAAGACTGGTGTTGTGCGCGCTTTAAGGGCAAGATCTGCTTTTGAAAAGCCTTCTATTACCAGAAGATCACAAGTAAAAAAAGCAGTTTACAAAGCTAAATTACAGAGAGAAGGAAAGTTGTTATAATTAACAATTTTTTGTTCACCCTTTCCCCTCTCGTTTAGTTAATCCACTAAATTTCAGGTTTACTTTTGCATGTATAAATGATACAGGCAGGAATTTTATTGATTTTATGTAACTATAATCAAATAAATCAGTAAAAGGATTTTATAGAGCCAACGTAACCAGGATTAACACCAAAAAGGATGAAAGAGAGTTTTTTAAAGTATCTTCAATATGAAAAAAGGTGTTCTCCAAATACTGTAACAGCTTACGCCAACGACCTCAAGCAATTTTATGATTATCTTTCCGAAACTTATGAGATTTCAGACATAAAGGAAGTAAATCATTCTTTCATCCGTTCCTGGATAATATCAATGATGGAGAAATCAATTACTCCACGTTCCATTAATAGGAAAATAACCACTTTAAAGACTTATTATAAATTTTTACTTCGCGAAGGTGTTATAACTCAGAACCCGATGTTAAAGATTCAATCTCCAAAAACATCTAAACGCCTACCCGTCTTTGTTGATAAAACTAATATGGACCAGCTTCTTGACCATATCGAATTTAGCGAAGATTATACAGGAAGGAGGGATAAATTCATCATTGAACTATTCTATGTTACCGGTATGCGTCTTGCTGAATTGGTGAACCTTAAAGTTGATTCTCTTGACCTTTACAACAATAGTTTAAAGGTTCTCGGAAAAAGAAATAAAGAACGTATAATCCCGTTTTCTCATTCAATGAAAGACCTTATCCTGAAATATATTGAATCCCGAAACAGCATCAAAAACAGCAAAAATTCTGATTATTTATTCCTTTCTAAAAAAGGAGTTCAGATTAAAAGGAAAATGGTACAATCATTGGTGAAGAAATATTTAGGTATGGTATCTACAATAGATAAAAAAAGTCCGCACGTTTTGCGTCATTCTTTTGCTACAAATATGTTGAATAACGGTGCAGATATTAATTCAGTCAAGGAAATATTAGGTCATGCCAGCCTTGCGGCTACTCAGGTTTACACTCATAATACAATAGAAAAGTTAAAAAACATTTATAAACAGGCTCATCCCAAAGCCTAAACAATTTAATTATAAGGAGAAAAAATTATGAATTTAAAATTGCAATCTATCCATTTTGATGCTGACAGGAAGTTAGTTTCATTTATTCAAGGTAAAATTGAAAAACTAAGCCGTTTCTATGAAGGAATTGTTGATGGAGAAGTAGTTCTCAGGTTAGATAATCATAAAAACCTCGAGAATAAGGTTATTCTTATTAAAGTTAATGTTCCGGGTGGTGAATTTGTTGCAAAAGAGAATCGAAAGACTTTTGAGGAAGCTACTACTCACGCTGTAGAAAATCTATCTAATCAAATTAAAAAACACAAAGAAAAGATAAAAGGTTAAGCTCTATGCCTTTTTAAATACAAAACGCCTTCTGATAATATCGGAAGGCGTTTTTCTTTCTATACCCATCATAAAACAAGAATTCCATGCAAACTTTACATTTACATGGAATTCTGTATAATTTCGGGAGAACTATCTTAAATAGAGCCGTTCTTTATCACTTCATCCAAAACTGCACTGATACCTTTTTTATTAATGGTACGCAACGCAGAGGTGGAAACCTTAAGGGTAATCCATTCCTTGGTTTCAGGGATAAAAAACTTTTTAGTTTTCAGATTTGGCTTAAATCTTCTTAAACTTTTAGCATTTGAGTGGGAAACTTTATTCCCTTTTATCGCTCTCTTTCCGGTTAAATCGCAAATCTTTGACATATCTTTTTGTATTAAATTTATTAATAAGGGTGCAAATATCGGTAAATTATTTCGATTACTAAAATCTTTGATGCGATTTTTGGCTTTCAGAAGCATTTATGAGGGTTTAATTTTATTTGAATCTTTTACTTGTGAAGGGCATCTTCTTACTTAAAAAAGACACTTTCTTATTAGAAGAAGATACTTTATTACTTAAAGAAGATACTTTATTACTTAAAGAAGATACTTTATTACTTAAAGAAGACTCTTGTAATAAGAAAGTGTCTCCTTTAGATTTTTTGATTTTAGTTCATTTTATCATTTTCAACTTATAAAAGGATGTTTTTAAGGATAAAAGGGGATTTATAATTTATCATTCGCCATTTATAATTATTCTAATAATTAATCCTGCTAACTTTGCAGCACTTATGCTTCCTATCATCCACCTTTATCGAAACGCATTTTCTAAACTTCATAAAAATGCCTGGATTCTTTCCATCACCATGTTTATTAACCGGAGCGGTTCCATGGTGCTGCTTTTTACGTCTCTTTATCTCACCAAACAATTACACTATAAAATAGAAGAAGCAGGAGTTGTAATGAGCTTTTATGGAATGGGAAGTATCCTTGGAAGCTATACAGGAGGGTACCTCACCGACAGAAAGAATTTCTTCGATATCATGCTTTTTTCTCTTATTTCATGTGGACTTATTTTATTGCTGATGCTGACCACCACCAACATATACTGCATTGCGGCTATTATTTTTTTCTATGCTTTTTCATCCGATATGTTCCGACCGGCAAATTCATCAGCCATAGCCGTTTACAGTACTCCCGACAATAGAACAAGGTCTGTTTCTCTTGTTCGGCTTGCCATAAATCTTGGATTTTCTGTTGGTCCTGCCATTGGAGGATTTGTTGCGCTATATCTTGGTTATAAATGGTTGTTTGTGATAGATGCCTTCACCAGTTTTGCTGCTGCTGTCATACTATATATTTATTTACCCCGCCATCAACAGCAAAAAGACAAGCATCTCCATCCTGTTCTTCAGGATAAAGGAACTTCCGCATATCGGGATTATCGGTATTTGGTATTTATTATGTTGGTAGCATTGTTTGGCATTTGTTTCTTCCAGTTGTTTGCCAGTATTCCGCAATATTTCAGTAAGATATGTAATTACGACGAAGATACTATCGGCTTACTCCTTGCCTTGAATGGAATATTGGTGGTATTGATAGAAATGCCATTAATCACCAAACTTGAAAAGAGTAAAAAGATATTCCCGTTTATTATTACAGGAACGCTTTGTATTCCTGTTGCTTTGTGTATTTTAATGTTTAGCAAAGGATTGATGATGGGAGCTATAATCTATACCTTCATCATCACCCTTTCTGAAATATTTGCCATGCCTTTCATGATGAATTTCACCTTATCACGACCACTCAAAGAACGGCAAGGGCAATATTCAGCACTCTATTCCATTGCGTTTGGAATTGCCAATATTGCAGCTCCCGTTCTTGGGTTGGGTATTGCCTCTCGATTCGGGTTCGATAACATGTTTATCTTTTTTGCAGGACTTGCTGCTTTTACTGCTCTTGGTTTTATAATCCTTAAAAATAAAGAGAATGCCACCCTGATGAAGCTCCAAACAAATTCTGATATGCCAAAAACTAATTTTGAGAGGATGATAGAACTTGCTGGTGAAATCTTTGCTGCGCATAATGACCCTGACCAATTAAATGTTGATGAGGAGATTATTGAACAATTGCAAAGAATACATCCTGCAACCATTTCTGATTATGTAGTAGGTGATGGACCGGTTTGCTGGGTATTATTGATTCCTACCACTACCGAAATCATGAATCAATTTGTGAAAGGTGAAATATCGGAAACTGAACTATTGAATAAAACGCCATTGAATGAAAGTTACGATGTTTTATACTTATGTTCTTCATTAGTTTTGCCTGAATATAGAAGACGTGGAATAGCAAAACAGGTTATATATAAAGCTATTAAATCAATCCGAGCTGAGCATACTCTTAAATCTCTTTTCGTTTGGAACTTTAGTAAAGAGGGAGCCTTATTTGCTGAAACTATTGCAAAACATGAAGGATTGCCCTTATTAAAGCGAGGAAAATCTTTTGAGAATTGAATTATAATTTACCTTATCAAAGTAACAGTTCCAACCTTTGTATGTTTATGAAGCTGGGTATAATCATAAAGCTGATAATCTACCTTATATACATAAGTATCCTCAGGCACAGGGCTTCCGTTGAAGGTACCATCCCATCCTTTACTGATATCTTCTGAGTCATATACCTGCTGACCCCAGCGATTAAATACATACATATGGAAAGCCATTATATTTTCGCCATAAGCCATAAACGAGGCATTCATATTATTTCCATCCGGTGCAAACGCACTTGGAATATACAAATCGGACGGACAAAAATCAGCAATCCAAATAGATGTTCTTGCAACACAACCATTAGTATCAAAAACCGTTAAGCCATAAGTGCCCGGTTGTGTAATAATTATAAAATGGGAACTTTCACCGCCCGGAATCCAAGAGTAACTTGCATAACCCTTTCCTGCATCTATTGTCATTTGATCTCCCGGACAAATAGTGGTATCTGGTCCAAGACCAACAGTTAATGGAGGCGCTATCTTAACATTAGCAGTATCTGAACCTATACATCCATTGTTATTAACCTGAACCCAGTAAGTTCCTGATGAAGTTATAACAATTCTTTGTGATGTTTCTCCATTCGACCAACTATAGGTCATACCTGCATTTCCTGCATTTAATGCTGTATCCTGACCATTACAAAGTGTAATATCAGGACCAAGGTTTACAATAGGGGCTACATTGTTACTGATAACAATAGTATCTGTTCCTGCACATGTGCCATTTGTTACCAAAACTGAATATGTTCCAGCTGCATTAATAGTAATAGTTTGAGTTGCAGCACCAGTTGACCATAGATAAGTATCTCCGGGATTTCCGGCATTTAAAGTTACAGAATTACCATTACATATTGATTGATCAGGACCAAGATTGACGAGAGGAGCCTGGTTAAAGTTCAGAACCATTGTATCTGTTCCCGTGCAAGTGCCAAGAGTAACCACTACCCAATAGGTACCTGAAGTAACAGGGCTTATCGTCTGTGTTACCGCACCATTCGACCATAAATAGGTATCTCCCGGATTCCCTGCATTAAGTGTTATCGGCTGACCGGCACAAAGAGTTGTGTCATTCCCTAAATTAACAATAGGATGGGTAATAAAAGTAACCGCAATAGTATCTGTAGCAGCACATGCACCAAAGTTTACATTGACCCAATAATTTCCATTTGTTGCTACATTAATAGTTTGAGTAACTGCACCGGTTGACCATAGATAAGTTGCCCCTGGGTTTCCTGCATTTAAAGTCAAAGTCTGCCCCTGACATAATGTTGTATCATTCCCAAGATTGACAACCGGAGGGAGAGAGATGATAACATTGAACGTATCAGAAATATTCAGAGTCTGGGCACAGGTAGTGGCACCTGTTACCTGAACCCAATATGTTCCGGCAGTTGTAACAGAGATGGAATCAGTTATAGCCCCTGTTGACCATAGGTAACTCACTCCCGTAGCAGTAGCAGTAAGAGTTATAGGAGTAGTGCATGTTGTAATATTTATTGTTTGCGCTGAATCATTGGTTGTGTTTGTACAAACAGGAAATGAATAAGAACCAAAAAATCCTTGTCCGCAAGCAATAATTTCCCCAGGGGTATTTCCATTATTTACATCATAAACCTGCCCGGTAGTTGCTGCGGACGTAATCAGGTTAAGATTATCATCAAATTCAATAACACTGTTAGGTCCTCCTACATATATATTTCCACAGGAATCGCTACAAAGTCCTCCCGTGGTATAAGCAATACCTCCCGGAATGGCAACGCTTGCGAGCAAGGCAAGTGTCCCCTTATCCCATTTTTTCACAGTTGTGCCATCATAAGTAAATACACCGCAGGCATTAACTGTTGTTCCATTAAATCCTGAATACCAGGAATCGGTATTACTTGGTTCGCTTTCTGTTAACAAATACCCATCTACTACCGACGCCACAGAAGTAAGAGTATTAGTATTCACTTTCCAGAGAAGATTTGATAAGCCATAGTTAATAGCATTATTTCCTGCATAAACCAGGATAAAAGCATCACCATTTGCATCAATAGATAAACAACGGTTTTCACATTGGTTACATGTTGGAAGCAAACAAAATGGAGAAAATACGCCTGTATTAGGATTTACATTTATTAACATGGGTATTAAACCGGCTGAATCGAACATTCCTACAATGCTCAATTCTCCGTTCTGAGGATTTGGATATACACGATAAGTTTCAATAGCAAAGTTTGTAGGCATATTAACACTCCAAACCATTGTACCTCCAGGGTTAATTTTCAAACATGAAGTTGACCATGCACCATATACAATGTAAGCATTTCCTCCACCATCCAATGTAAAATCTCCATACCAACTTGCAGCAGTATTATAGGTCCAGATAGGTACCCCAAGTGAAGTGTATTTTTGTAACTGATACGGAGCTGCTCCTCCATACACATAAATGTTTCCATTCGAATCGTGTTGAATGTCATAAGCACTGTTAAAACCAACAAAATTCGGATTATGAACCCAAGGGTCAATAACTAAAGTTTTTGAATGATCATAATCTGATAGGTGAAATGAAACAATTTTGTCAATTATTTTAAAATCAGATGAAACGATTGCATGTTCATCATTCTGATAAAAGGTAATTGGAGCGTTATCTGTATAATTTCCGTT
>Ga0206937_10139_pt1 | contig 21726 bp, 22 predicted proteins | sample Alteio_BWOrgHeat_11_FD_152923 | JGI IMG/M metagenome (GOLD analysis project Ga0206937, IMG submission 152923) | Enriched cells from forest soil in Barre Woods Harvard Forest LTER site, Petersham, Massachusetts, United States -... | ecosystem: Environmental > Terrestrial > Soil > Temperate forest >... | reverse complement strand
TTTCGGCGCCGACGGTCCGGCAAATCAACGAGCGGCTTGTCCTGCACCGCGCGAAACCTTCTGATTCGCATCCTTCGCCGGGGGACCGCATCCACCGGGCGCGGCTGGCGGGCGACCATGGGATTTTTCATGATACCCGGGCTGCGGGCGTGTTGTTCGCCCACTTCGAGCAGGTATCGGCATTGGTGACCCTGCGTCACTACACCGACATTCTGCGTGTGCCGCAGCCGGTCAAGTTGACGTCAGCCCGCTGACCCCGGGTGCTCAAGCCATCGCTATGGCGATGGCGTTCCACCAGAGATCGTGCAACTCGCGCAGGTCCCAGGAAAGGCCGGCGGAAGTCGTTTTGATTTGGAGCGACGAGCCGCCCACCTTGCCGAGCTGCCGGGCGGGCACGCCGAGGATCTTCGCCTGGGCAATGACCTTGGGGGCCTGGAGCCACGGCACGGAGATGACGATGCGGCCCTGGGTTTCGCCAAAGAGCAGCGCGTCCAGCCGGCCCTCCACGCCGGACAGGTCAATGTCCGCCCCGATGAGGCGCGGGGTTTCGCGGCCAAGCTGCTGCGAGATGCAGCATTCGGCCAGGGCCGCAGCGAGTCCGCCCTCGCTGCAATCATGGGCGCTTTTGACCGCGCCGGAATGAATGAGCGAACGCAACGCCAGGTGCAGGTCCTTTTCCTTCGTGAGATCACAGCGCGGCGGCGTGCCGGTCTTCAATCGGTGGATGCGCTGGAGATAAGCGGAACCGCCAAGGCCCAGCAGCGGGTCGCCGGTGTCCACCGGTTCGCCGAGCAGAAGGATGGCGTCGCCCTCGTCCTTGAACCACTGGGTCGTGATGTGCTCGGGTTTTTCGATGAGGCCGACCATGGCGACGGTGGGCGTGGGATCAATGGGGCCGTTGGGGTTCTGGTTGTAGAGGCTGACGTTGCCGCCGGTGACGGGGGCATTGAAGGCGCGGCAGGCCTCGGCCAGGCCGCGGACGGACTCGCGCAACTGCCAGAAAAGTTCGGGGTTATGCGGGTTGCCGTAGTTGAGATTGTCCGTGGAGCCCAATGGCGTGGCGCCGGCGCAGGCGAGGTTGCGCGCGACTTCGGCGACGACGGTCTTGGCGCCCTCGTAAGGATCGAGATAAACGTAGGCGGCGTTGCAATCCACCTTGACGGCGATGAACTTGTCCGGAACGGGCGTGATGGGCGCGATCTTGCCCTCCGCTGTGACGTCCGGCAAAGAATCCGCCTTGATGCGCACGACGGCGGCGTCCGAGCCGGGGCAGACGACGGTGCCGTCGCGGACCATGTGGTCGTACTGGCGGTAGACCCAGTTTTTGGAGGCGATGGTGGGCCAGGCGAGCAGGGTCTTGAGATTGCCCGCGGCGTCCGCGGTGTCCGGCACGCCCGCGAGCGTGAAGGCGCGCACGGCCTTCAAATACTCCGGTTCGCGGGACTCGCGCTGGTACACGGGCGCCTCGTCGGCGAGTTTTTTGGCCGGGATGTCCGCGATGGTTTCGCCGCGGTTCTTGACGACCATGCGGCCGGTGTCGGTGACCGAGCCGATTTCGGCCCAGGGCAGGTCCCATTTGTCGAAGATGCGTTTCACCTCGTCCTCGCGGCCCTTATGGACGATGATCAACATGCGCTCCTGCGATTCGCTGAGCATGATTTCGTAGGGGGTCATGTTGGGCGCGCGCTGGGGGACGCGGACGAGGTCAATCTCGATGCCCGTGCCGGCGCGGGCGGCGGTTTCGCAGGTGGAACAGGTCAGCCCGGCGGCGCCCATGTCCTGGATGCCGGCGACGGCGTCCGTGGCGAGCAATTCCAGGCAGGCCTCGAGCACGAGCTTTTCCATGAAGGGATCGCCCACCTGGACGGCGCCGCGCTGCTGGTCGGCGGATTCCTGCGTCAAATCCTGGGAGGCAAAGGCCGCGCCGGCGAGGCCGTCGCGCCCGGTGGCGGGCCCGACGTAAAAGACGGGGTTGCCGATGCCGCGGGCGGCGCCGCGGGCGATTTGTGAATGGCGCAGGACGCCGAGGCAGAAGGCGTTGACGAGCGGATTGCCCTCGTAGGACTTGTCGAAATAAACCTCGCCCGCGACGGTCGGGATGCCGAAGCAGTTGCCGTAATGGGCGATGCCCGCCACGACGCCCGCGAAGAGGCGCTTGTTGTTTTCGATTTGGGAGCGCATCACGGCGGTGTCGAAACCGGCGGAGCCGGCGGGAGCGTTGTTGGACAACGCGCGGGGTTCGTCGCGGGTGATGGGTCCGAAGCGGAGGGAATTGACGGCGCAAACCGGGCGCGCGCCCATGGTGAAGATGTCGCGGATGATGCCGCCGACGCCGGTGGCCGCGCCCTGGAAGGGTTCGACGGCACTGGGATGGTTGTGGGACTCGATCTTGAAGGCGATGGCCAGGCCGTCGCCGATGTCCACGATGCCGGCGTTTTCCTCCCCGGCGCCGACGAGGATCTTGGGCGACTTGGTGGGGAAGGTCTTGAGCAGCGGCCGGCTGTTTTTGTAGGAGCAATGCTCGCTCCACATGACGGAGAAGATGCCGAGCTCGGTGTAGTTGGGCGCGCGGCCGAGGATGCCGCGGATGCGGTCGAATTCATCCGGCGTGAGGCCGTGTTGTTTGATCAGTTCCGGGGTGATGGCTGGGTCGGGCATCGGTTCAATCCAAAATTAAAATTTCTCAGGCCACAAAATTTGCCTCACGCCGCCTTGGCGATGACGGTCTTGGTTTCCAGGGCGTGAATGAGGCTTTCGAAAATGAGGCGGCCGTCAGCGCTGCCGAGCAGGCCCTCGCTGGCGCGCTCGGGATGGGGCATGAGCCCGGCGACGTTGCGGAAGGCGTTGCAGACGCCGGCAATGTTCTCGACCGAACCGTTGGGGTTGGCGGCATCGGTCAACTGGCCGTCGGCGCCGACGTAGCGCCAGAGAATCTGGTTGCCGACCTTCATCAGGCGGAGGGTTTCCTCGTCGGCGAAATAGCAGCCCTCGCCGTGGGCGATGGGGACGCGCAGGAGCTTGTCCTCCGGAATGCGGTTGGTGAAGGGCGACTGGGCGGTGAAAGTCTTCAGGTAGATATGTTCGCAGCGGAATTGCAGCGAGCGGTTGCGGATGAGCGCGCCGGGCAGGAGGCCGGCCTCGCAGAGGATTTGGAAGCCGTTGCAGATGCCCAGCACCGGCCCGCCGTTCGCGGCGAAGGCCTGCACGGCCTGCATGACCAGGCTGAAGCGTGCGATGGCGCCGGTGCGGAGATAATCGCCGTAGCTGAATCCGCCGGGCACGATGACGGCGTCGGCGGCGCCGAGGGAGGTTTCCTTGTGCCAGACGAAGCGGGCGGAGTGGCCGAGGACGTTGCGCAGGACGTGCAGGGCGTCCTGGTCGCAGTTGGAGGCGGGAAATTGGAGAACAGCGAAGTTCATTTGGGCGTTGAAACGTTAAAAAGTTAGAACGTTACATCGGGTGACATTCATGCGTTGCGTCAACGGCACAGGTTCATATTAATCCACAATCTCCAGTTTGTAATCCTCGATGACGGGGTTGCTGAGGAACTTGTGGCAGGCCTCGTCGAGCTGTTTGCGGGCGGCCTCGGCGTCGCCGGCGGCCAGCTCGATTTCGAGGTATTTACCGACGTGGACGTCGCCGACGCCGGCGTAGCCCATGTGGGCGAGGGCGTTCTGGACGGTCTTGCCCTGCGGGTCGAGGACGGCCTTTTTGGGCGTGATGATGATTTTTGCTTTCATGGCGGTTGCCGGTCCGGGCTGGTGCCCGGCGGGTCAACGGGTTGATTTTGGGCAAAGGAGGGCGCGGACGCCAGAAATTTTTTGGCGGCGCAAATAATCCGTTGCCTCCGCGAGATTTGTGAATATGTTTTCCCGCCAAAAGGAAAAATATGGGCGAGAACGGGCATTTAACGATGGGCGGGCTGGTGTTTCCGCGGATTGACCAGGCGGATTTCACGGGGCCGTTCGAGGTGCTGGCGCAACTGCCGGATGCGACGTTTCATGTCATCGGCAAGACAACGGCGCCGGTGGAAGATTCGCGGGGGCTGGTGCTGACGCCGAAGGTGGCGATGGCGGACGCGCCACAACTGGATTTGCTGCTGGTGCCGGGCGGGCCGGGCGTGAATGAACTGATGGAGGATGCGGAAGTGCTGGCGTTCATCCGGAAACAGGCGGGGGGAGCGAAGCTGGTGTTTTCCGTCTGCACCGGGGCGCTGGTTTGCGGGGCCGCGGGGCTGTTGAAGGGCCGGCGCGCCACGACGCATTGGGCGTCGTTTCACATGCTGGAGTTTTTCGGGGCGGTCCCGGTGAACGCGCGGGTGGTCACGGACGGCAATCTCGTTTGTGCGGCGGGGGTGATGAGCGGAATTGACGGGGCGCTGGCGGTCGCGGCGAAGTTGCGCGGAGAGTTTGTGGCGCAGGGAATTCAACTGGAGATGCAATACGCCCCCGAGCCGCCGTTCCGGAGCGGCACGCCCGAGACCGCGCCGGCGGAGGTTTTGAAGTCACAACGGGACCTGCTGGCCGCTCTGCTGGAAAGGCGGCTGCAGATTGTGAAACGGGCGGCCGCGAGGCTATGAGGCCGAGCTAGTCGCGGTGGAGAAACGGCCTGGGACAGGCTGGAAGCCTGTCCTACGTTGAATCCGGATTAACGCGGCGTCTCAGCCAGTCAGAACGCAATGAGTTTGGCGGGGCGCCAAACTCTGCACGCGAGGGCGCGTGCGCTCCCCCGAAGGAAAAACGCAGTCGCAGCATCTTTTCACTTATATTCGCGCGAGGTGTCGTCCATGAGGGCGAGCGTGGTGGCTTCGGTGACTTCCTCGACGCCGTAGTTGCGCGCCACCTGGGCGGGGCCGCCGGCGCGCCGGATGACGTAGGCGGCGGAGGACTGGCCGATGATCTTGGAATCTTTCAGGCGAATGGCGGTCATTTGAATGTCCGGCACGGGATAGGTCTTGTCGCCGGTCAGATCGGGCACGGTGACGCTGCGGGAGGAAACCAGCACTTCGAGCACGACGTCCGCGACCTGGCTGACGGCTTCGCGGTCCTTGCGGGCCTGTTCGCCCTCGCCGCTGAGGGCATTGAGCGGCCGGTCACTGATGAGCTCGGTGGCGGTGCCCTGGTCCACGATGGTCGCGCCGGCCTCGCGCAGGGGCCCGGCGACGAGGCGTTCAATGTCGCGCACCGTCTGGCGGTCGGCGAGCGAGGGCGCGGTCTTCGGAGTGTTGCTGTAGGAGTTGTCGGCGGAGGTCTTGGTGGTTTCGGAGTTGGTGGCATCCGGGCCGGAGCCGGTGGTGGTGCTGGTGGTGTCCACGTGCTCCGAGCGGGAGGAAGCCTTCAGGCCGGACTGTTCGTCCACGAGTGTGCGGTTGACGTAGATGAGCACGCGCGGGCTGCCCATTTTGTCGTAGTTGGACCGGAACTGGTCAACGATTTCCTGGGCCTCAGTTTGGGTGTAGAGCGGCGCGGGCTGGTTCCAGAGCTGCTGGGAATAGGTATAAACGCGGCGCTGGCCGTTGGCATCGGCCACAAGTTTCTCCGGCGGCGGCGGCGGCGGGAGGTTGCCGGCCTGCGGCGGGGACTGGACGATGGTGGTGCGGGAGACGCAGCCGGCAGCGAGCAGGGCGACGGCGGTCAGACAAATCGAAAGTTGGCGGTTCATGATGGTTCTCCTGTTGGTCTGGTTTTAACGCGGTGTGCGGATGCGGACGGTGCAAAACTTGGCCTTGTCGTTCATCGAGGTGAACATGACAGGTTCGCGGGCGTTCTCGGTGAGGATGAGGGTGCGGAAGGGTGTTTCGTCGCCCTCGGTGGGAAAGCCGTTCTCGTCCTTGAAGACGCAATTCACCTGGACCTGGATGCGATGGGGTTGGAGGTTCTGGACATAGGCGATGACATCCATGCGGCCATCCGGCGTGTGGTGCGCGCGGACATCTTCGCATTCGACGACTCCCTGCAACGTCGGGCTGAGAATGTGGACATCGTATTTGGGCGGCGATTTGCAGGCGGCGGCGGCGATGGCCAGGAGGCCGAGGGCGAGGAGGGTCTTTTTCATATCGTTAGCGGGGTTGCGGAGCGATCGCTGACAAACACGACCTTGTCCTGCTTGCCGGCGGGGACATTGATGGTGACGGTCTTGGTCAGGTTGGGAAGCGGTTCGCCGACCTCGTTGAGGAACTCGACGGTGGCGGTGTGCTGGCCGGGCGGCAGGGAGAGCGCGGTGAACGTGAGGTAGCGCGGGAGATTGTCCCAGGTGCGGGTGTCGGCGTGCGGGGTGACGCTGGCGGAGACGATTTCGGTGACGATCCCGGCGGCGAGCAGGCCGAGGCCGACTTCGCCGGCGGTCTGGTTGTGGCTTTGGAGGCCGGCCAGGGCGGTTTCCGTGCCGGCGATCATGCCGACCTTTCCGGCGATGTCGGTGCCCGTTTTAAATACGGCCTTGTCCTTGAGCACATGATCCATGATGCGGCCGCCGCGGGTGGTGGCCTGGAAACCGAGATCGTCCCAGGGCCCGATGGTGACGGTCTGGCCCTCCACGTTGATGCGGGCCGAACGGACGCGCGACTGGCGGATGAGGAAGCGCAGTTCTTCCTTGTATTCCCCCGTGGCATATTTCACCGGGCCGGGGCCGAATTCGAGGAAGAAGAGGACGTTGGCATTGGGATCGTACGGCGGCGGCTTGGCGAGGTGGGCCTCCCTCAGGGAGCGAGCAAAGGCGTCGGAGCCGTCATCGCCGAGCTTGGTGGTGGCGAGGCCGTCGAGGTAATCGAGGATGACGTAATCGGCGGTGTATTGTTCGCCCTCGGAGGAGCTGTCCTCGATTTCGCCGCTGCGGAAGCAGGCGCGGGCGTTGTCCGGCTCGCCGTCCCTCCAGTAAAGGATGCCGCGATAATAATAGGCCATGACGCGTTCGTAGGGTTCGCCGATGAAGTTCTTCACGCGCTCCGAATGGAAGTAGCTGCGCGCCTTCCGGGCGGATTTGTCGGGGCCGTAGATGCCGCCGAGCCGGGTGATGGCGTCATCGAGCGATTGTTTGGCGAGCTGGTCGTCGCCCTGGCGGATGGCGGCGGCGGCGGTGCGGTATTCCCAAAGCACGCGGTCATTGGGCGGGCCGTTGGAGACCATCATGGGGCCGTCCACGAGGATGTTGCCGGTGAGGACGACATCGTGCTCGTGCTCGGTGACGCAGCCGCAGAGCGACACGAGCAAAACGGCGCAAAAAAAGGCCGGGCAAAATCGTTTCATAACGGAACGGCCGGCCTGGCGGAATCTAACGGTAGGCGGCGTCCTCCAGGCCCTGCTTTTTCATCTCGGCGGAATCTTCCCAGACGATTTCGCTCGTGCGGGCGTCAATCAACTGGAAGACGTAAAGGACATAATCGCTGCGGCCGGCGCTGGTGCGGGTGGTGATGCTCTGGAGCGTGCCGGTGAGGAAGAAATCGGCGCCCTTGAATTCGACGGCGTTGGGATCGGCGCCGGCGGTCACCTGGCCGGAGCGTTTCAGGTCGCGTTCCTTTTCCAGCGCCTCCATGCGGTCGCGGGCGAGGAAGGTCACCTTGCCGGCGGCCTTGCTGTTCAACTGGACGCGGATGCGCGTGAGGAAGATGTCCTTGTTGATGGGAAAGGGCGTGTCGTTCTTGACGGGGTCGAGGACGATGCAGGGCCTGCCCTGGGCGTTGGCGATCTGCGGGGTGCCCAGGATGCTGCGGGACATCTTGTCGGTGACGGCCACGAGGTCCTGCGATTCGATGCCGGTGCCGGAGACGAAGCCGGCCTCGTCGGGCCGCATTTCCGTGGCGGGGACGCCATTGGGATGGGTTTCCTTCTCGTAAACGCAACCGGAGAGCAGGCCGGCGAGGGCGAGGTTGATGGCGGCGGAACGGTATTTGGACAGGTTCATGGAGGGTTCAATTTGAACGGCGCAAAATTCCAGTCAAGGTTGAGGGACCGGTTCAGCGGCCGAAGAGCGTGTTGGCGCCGCTCATGGGGCTGGAGTTGTAATAATAATTGTTGATGACGGTGGTCGGCTGCTGGGTTGGTGCGGGCGCGGCCGGTTGCGTGGCGGCGGGTGCGGGTTGGGCAGCCGGCGTGCTGTAGTAATAATAGGAAGGCGTGTAATAGCCGCCGTAATAGCCGTAGTAAGGATAATAGCCGCCATAATACCACGGGCTGGCGAGCGTTGCGCCGACGGCAAATCCGCTGGCGACACCAAAGCCAAAGGCCGGGCCGTAGCCCCAGCCGCGATAACCCCAGCCGCCGTGCCAACCGCCTCCATGCCATCCACCACCCCCGTGCCAGCCGCCGCCGCCACCCCAGCCTCCGTGGGCGTCGGCCTGAACAGAGCCAAAAGCGAGTGTGCCCGCCGTCAAAACCGCGAGAATCAGCTTTTTCATAAGATCACTTCCATTTAATTGGACGCCCGAGGGTGTCCCTTTATTCGTAACTAGCCTACCACAACAAACGACCGGTGCAAAATGTCAAAAGTACCTTAATTTCAGCCAGATAAACCGGCCGGACGTGCCTGTGCCCTTGTCAGCGAGACCCTTGCGGGGTAAGAATGGTTAACATGATGTTAAAGAAGTTCCAGCCCGAGTTCCAGGCCAGCGGCGGCGATGAATAAGCGCCGTTGACGAAACCCCATGCTTGCCCGCCGTGTCATCCCCTGTTTGGACGTCCATGACGGTCATGTCACGCGCGGCGTGCAGTTTGGGCGCGCGGAGGCGGGCGAGTTGCGCAACGTGGGCGACCCGGTGGAGCTGGCGCTGCGTTACAACGAGCAGGGCGCGGACGAGATGGTGTTTTTTGACATCACGGCGAGCGCGCACGGCCGGGCGACGATGATCAACGTCATCGAACGGGCGGCGGACCAGTGTTTCATGCCACTGACGGTGGGCGGGGGATTGCGGACGGTGGAGGACATGTACGCGATGCTGCGCGCGGGCGCGGACAAGATCAGCATCAATTCCTCGGCCTTGGCGAACCCGGAACTGATCCGGGCGGGCGCGGAGAAATTCGGAAGCCAGTGCATCGTGGTATCCATTGACGCGAAGAAGACGGGGCCGGACAAGTGGGAGGTGTTCAGCCACGGCGGGCGGAAGGCGACGGGGCTGGACGCGGTGGAATGGGCGAAGCGGGCGGTGTCGCTGGGGTCGGGGGAGATTGTGTTGAACAGCATTGACGCGGACGGGACGAAGGCGGGGTTTGACCTGGTGATCACGCGGCGGGTGAGCGAGGCGGTGGGCGTGCCGGTGGTGGCGAGCGGGGGCGCGGGGACGCTGGAGCACCTGGCGGCGGTGTTGTTGGAGGGAAAAGCGGACGCGGTGCTGGCGGCGAGCATTTTTCATTACGGGGAACAGACAGTGGGGGACGCGAAAAAATTTCTGGCGGGAAAAGGGATACCGGTGCGGATGTAGGGCGCGTCACTCCGTGCGCGCCGCTTGGCAGCATGAATTCCACGGCGCGCAAGGGACTGCGCGCCCTACCAAAAGCGCTCCCGCCTTTCATGTTTGTAGGGATACATGGCCCGCGTTAACCTGCTTCATGGACTTGCCGGTCCGTAAAAAAATTCCGCACGCCGTTCCGCAATGGGTCACCGAGGGCAGCCGGTTTTTCATCACAATCAATTGTGCCGCGCGCGGGCCAAACCAGCTTGCCCGCGCAGGTGTCGGCGATGTCGTGCTGGCGGCAATGAAGCATAATCATGAAAAACTCCTCTGGCATTGTCACTTGTGTTTGCTGATGCCGGATCATCTGCATGCCATCCTTTCGTTTCCGCATGAACCGGGCATGCAAACGCTGGTAAAGAATTGGAAGAAATATGTGGCCCGCGAACACGGTGTGAGCTGGCAGCGCGATTTTTTTGATCACCGCCTTCGCAACCATCATGAGCTGGAAGAGAAAGCTGCCTACATCCTGATGAATCCTGTTCGCAAGGGATTATGCGAGCGGGCTGGAGATTGGGCGTGGGTTTACCGGCCGCAAGACCGGCAGCCGCCGGCGCCCGGGTAGGGCGCGCACTCCGTGCGCGCCGCTTGGCAGCATGAATTCCACGGCGCGCAAGGGACTGCGCGCCCTACCGGCGCGTGGTCGCATCAATTTACGCGGTGCGCAAGGGAGGCATGCTCCACGCCGTCGACTGGTGGCATGAATCTCACGGCGCGCAAGGGACTGCGCGCCCTACCGGCGGCTGGTTGCATCAATTTACGCGGTGCGCAAGGGAGGCATGCTCCACGCCGTCGGCTGGTGGCATGAATCTCACGGCGCGCAAGGGACTGCGCGCCCTACCGGCGCGTGGTCGCATCAATTTACGCGGTGCGCAGGGGAGGCATGATCCACGCCATCGGCTATGGTATGAATTTCACGGCGCGCAAGGGACTGCGCGCCCTACCGCCGGCTGGTTGCATCAATTTACGCGGTGCGCAGGGGAAGCATGCTCCACGCCGTCGGCTGTGGCATGAATTACATGGCGCGCAAGGGACTGGGCGCCCTACCGGCCATCGAGGGTTTCAACATGGATGGAATCCGGTTTGACAGCTACGACGCGGGATTGCATTTTTCCGACCATGAACATGACTGAATCCCGCTGGCTGCCGATAGTGTTGTTGACCTGCTCGAACATTTTCATGACGTGCGCGTGGTACGGGCACCTGAAGTTCAAGGAATCGCCGATCTGGAAGGTGATTTTGGCGAGCTGGGGCATCGCCTTTTTCGAATACCTGCTGCAGGTGCCGGCGAACCGCATCGGCAGCTCGTTTTATTCCGTGGCGCAGCTCAAGGTCATCCAGGAGGTCATCACGCTGACAGTGTTTGCGGTGTTTGCGATGATTTATTTCAAGTGGAAGATCCAATGGAACCATGTGGCGGCGTTTCTGTGCCTGGTGGCGGCGGTGGCGTTCACGTTTCTGCCGCAGAAGCAGTAGCTGAAGGCCTGAGGCGCGGGGTGTGAGGCCCGCGGATTAACGCAAAGACGCAGAGTCGCAGAGACGCAATGGGGACAGGAATTTTGAGCAGGAGACATTTGACGGGGCCGCGTTTTGTGCGATGATGACGGGGTTCGGCGCATGAGGCGCCGGGCGCGAGGGTCAAGGAATGGAAAAGTCACAAAAATGGAGCAGGGACGGGTTGTGTACGCCCCGGCTCGGAAGCCACGGCGGGACAGGTCGGCGGACAGGGCGCCGCCTTGTGTCGCTTGAAAATCTGGGCATGGACGAAGTGATGCCTCCAGAACGGGGCAAGCCCAATGGGCCCGTCGTTTCACTTAATTCCACTTAATTCCGCTTAATTCCACATATTGGCCAGGGGGAGGGGGGCTGAAATGCGGGATTTGGAGTGCGGAGTGGGCCAAGTTTGGGCATCGACGAAGCGATGCCCTCCAAGGTGGACGGGCTGTGCCGCCTTGTGCCGCTTAATGCCGCTTAATGCCGCTTCACGGATGAAGGCCCGGGGCGCGGGGTTTGGGGCGCGAGGAACCAGAGTTTTCGACGCAAGTGGTTGATCTCCGGGGTTTGTGGGGCATGGACGTGGGGCTCGGAATTCAGTTACCCGTGGTCTTACGACCAAGGCCATGGCAGGAAAAGGCGGCCTTTCCGGGCGGAAATTGGACTTTTTTGGATGTAGATTGTGTGGTGAAATGGATTTGGCATGAGCTTTTACGAACAATTGAAGTTTGACGCGAACGGGCTGGTCCCGGCGATTGTGCAGGAGCAGTCCACGGGCCGGGTGTTGATGATGGCATGGATGAACCGCGCCTCGATCGAGAAAACCATCGAGACGGGGAAGACGCATTTTTGGAGCCGGTCGCGGAAGAAGTTCTGGATGAAGGGCGAGACGAGCGGCCACGTGCAGGTGGTGAAGGACATTGCGTTCGACTGCGACGGCGACACGCTGCTGATCCAGGTGGAGCAGACGGGCGCGGCGTGCCACGAGGGTTACCAGTCCTGTTTCTTCCGGTCGGCGCGGGACGGCGGAAAAAGTTTTGAGGTGACGGAGGGGCAACTGGAGACGCCGGAGCAGATTTACGGAAAGAAAAAATGAATGGATGACGCGGTGCCATTCGGCGGGCGGGCGTATCTGGGGTGGCTGGGGCTGCTGGCGTTCGCGCGGGGGATGGACCTGTTGAGCACGTGGGTGGCGTCGCCGAACCTGGTGCTGGAGGGGAATCCGCTGGCGAAATGGCTGCGCTGGCGGGGGAACATCGCCCTGAGCATCGCGGTGAGCGGGGTGTTCGCGCTGTGGCCGCTGCCGGCGGTGATCATCGCGACGACGAGCGTGCTGGTGGCGGCGCGAAATTTCCAGCAGGCATGGCTGATGCGTTCGCTGGGGGAGCAATCCTACCGGCTGTGGCACGTGGCACGGCTGGAGGACGCGCGGGTGCCGCTTTACCTGGCATGCCTGGCGGGCCAGACGGCGTTGACGGCGCTGGTGGGCGCGGCGTTGATTTACTTCAGCCCGGGCGACGACGTGCCGATGGGGATAGGAATCGGGATCGTTGGTTACGCGGGGGCGGTGGCGTTTTACACGCTGCTTTCCGTCTGGCGCATCCGGCGGGCGATGGGTTAGGCTCGGGCCGACAAACGGACATGTATTCACCTGATTTAAAAACATTCACGGAGCTGGCGAAGCAGGGAAACCTGGTGCCGGTGACGCGGCGCATCCTGGCGGATTTTGAAACGCCGTTGTCCGCGTACCACAAGATCCACGGGCAGGGCGAGTCGTTCCTGTTCGAGTCGGTGGAGGGGGGCGAGCACATCGGGCGGTATTCGTTCGTGGGCTGCAATCCGCGCGCGGTGGTGCGGCAGATCGGGAACCGGGTGGAATTGATCGAGAACGGCAAGGTGACGGAGCGGATGACGGTGTCCAACGGGAACCCGGCGGAGGGCAAGGAGAATTTCGAGCTGACAGCGGAGTCGATGAAGACCTACGGCAAGGTGGATGAATTCACCGTGGCCGTCACGTCGCAATCGGACGGCCTGCCCGTGGTGAAGGACGGGCTGGAGGTCATCGAGCAGGTGATGAAGCGGTTTCGCGCGGTGTCGCTGCCGGGGCTGCCGCGGTTCACGGGCGGGGCGGTGGGGTTCATCGGGTACGAGTTCATCCATGACATCGAGCCGGTGGTGCCGCGGCCGCCGAAGGACGACCTGAACACGCCGGTGATGTATTTCCTGATTTCGGACGAGCTGCTGATCTTCGACCGCGTGGCGCAGACCATCACGGTCGTGGTCAACGCCATCATCGAGGAGGGGGCGAACCCGGCGGACGCCTACGAGGACGCGGTGGGGGAGATTGAGCGGCTGGTGACGCTGCTCGAGCAGCCGAGCATGCACAGCTCGGTGCTGGTGCCGTCGGACGTGCCGTCGGTGCCGTTCCAGTCGAACATTTCGCGGGAGACGTTCCTGGGCAACGTGGCGAAGGCCAAGCAGTACATCACCTCCGGGGACATCATCCAGGTGGTGGGGTCGCAGCGGTTTTCGACGCCGGTGAAGGCCTCGCCGCTGGACATCTACCGGGCGGCGCGTTCGATCAATCCCTCGCCCTACATGTTTTTGCTGGAGCTGGAGGGGATGTCGCTGGTCGGGGCGTCGCCGGAACTGCACGTGCGTTGCGAGGACCGGAAGGTGGAGATACGGCCGATTGCGGGGACGCGGCCGCGGGGCAAGACCTCGGAGCAGGACGTGAAGCTGGAGGAAGATTTGCTGGCGGACCCGAAGGAGCGGGCGGAGCACGTGATGCTGGTGGACCTGGCCCGAAACGATCTGGGGCGCGTTTGCGACTACGGGACGGTGCAGGTGCGGGACCTGATGATGGTGGAGCGTTACAGCCACGTGATGCACATTGTGTCGCAGGTGGAGGGGCATCTTTCGGCGGAGAAGACGCCATATGATTTGATGCGGGCGACGTTTCCGGCGGGGACATTGACCGGCGCGCCGAAGGTGAGGGCGATGCAGATCATTTCGGAGCTGGAACAGACCGCGCGCGGGCCGTACGGCGGTTGCGTGGGTTATTTTTCGTTCAACGGCAATCTGGACTGCTGCATCACGATCCGGACGGCATTGATCAAGGACGGCACGGCCCATGTGCAGGCGGGCGGCGGCTGGGTGAATGATTCGACGCCGGAGGCGGAGTTCGACGAGACGGTGAACAAGGCGAAGGCGATGTTGAAGGCCGTGGCGCTGGCGGAAAATTTCACCGGCAAGTAAAACGCCGGCGATGGGAGGGCGTCAGGAAAGGGCCCTGGGCCGTTCGACCAGCTTGACGCGGGGATACCTGGATTTGGCGCGGCCCTTTTCCGCCGCCGCGGGGTGCAGCGTGCGGGCCATGAACTCGGCCTGGCTGCGGTGGGCGATTTCCCCGCGCCCGGGGTGTGCCCGCTGGTAGGAGCCGTCCGGCTGCATGATGCGGGCCTTGACGTTGTCCTGCAACGGGAGGGTGAGCAGCTCGCTGATGACGCGCTCGCGGAGGTTGCCGTCCTCGATGGGAAAGATGACCTCGATGCGGCGGTAGAAATTGCGCGGCATCCAGTCGGCGCTGCCGGCGAAGATTTGGGGGGAGGCGGCGTTCTCGAAGTAAAAAATCCGGCTATGCTCGAGGAAACGGTCCACGACGCTGCGCACGGTGATGTTCTCGCTGACGCCCTTGAGCTGGGGGCGGAGGCAGCAGATGCCGCGGACGATGAGGTCGATTTTCACGCCGGCGGCGGAGGCGGCGTAAAGTTCCTGGATGATTTCCTGGTCCACGAGCGCGTTGACCTTGGCGATGATGCGGGCGGGCAGGCCCTTGCGGGCGTTGTCAGCCTCGCGCTGGATGAGGGCGGTCATGCGGTCGTGCAGCTCGAAGGGCGCGACGAGCAGCTTGCCCATGCCCTGGAACTGGGAGATGCCGGTGAGCAGGTTGAACAGGTTGGTGGCGTCCTCGCCCAGGCTGGAGCGGCAGCTCATGAGGCTGAGGTCGGTGTAAAGGCGGGCGGTGGTGGGATTGTAATTGCCGGTGCCCAGGTGGACGTAGCGGCGGATGCGGTCGGCGTCGCGCCGCACGATGAGGCACATCTTGGCGTGGATTTTGTAGCCGACCAGCCCGTAAACGACGTGGACGCCGGCCTCCTCGAGCTGGCGGGCCCAGAGAATGTTGTTGGCCTCGTCGAAGCGCGCGCGCAGTTCGACCACGGCGGTGACCTGCTTGCCGTTGCGGACGGCCTTCATGAGCGCGCCGACGATGCGCGTATCGCCGCCGGTGCGGTAGAGGGTCTGCTTGATGGCCAGCACCTTGGGATCGTCCGCGGCCGCCTCGAGCAGGCTGACCACGGATTCGAAGGCCTCATAAGGATGGTGCAGCAAAATGTCGCGCTCGCGGATGGCGGCAAAGAGGTCCGTCCGCTCGGCCAGCGACGCCGCGGGCCGCGCGACGAAGGGCGGGTCGCGGAGCTCGGGCGAATGGTCGCCCTCATAGACGGCCATGAGCCGGGTGGGGTTGATGGGGCCGTTGAGGATGTAAAGGTCGTCCTCGGTCAGCTTGAGGGTGCCGAGCAGTGCGCGGCGGAGGTCGGGCGGGCAGTCCAGTTCCACCTCGAGGCGGACGGCGTCGCCCTTGCGGCGGTTGTGCAGTTCGTTTTCGACGGCCTTGAGGAGGTTGGCCGTCTCCTCCTCGTCAATGTAGAGCTCGCTGTTGCGGGTGACGCGGAAATTCCACGAACCGAGAATGTGCGTGCCGGGGAAGAGGTCGGCGAGATAATGGCCGATGAGATTGCCGAGAAAGATGTAATCGAGGCGCCCGTCCTCGCGGGGCAGCCGGACGAGGCGCGGCAGGACGCGCGGCACCTGCACGACGGCGAGATGGCGGAGCAGTTCGCCGCCGGAGGGCATCTCGAGCCGCACCATGATGTTGAGCGACTTGTTGAGCAGCTGCGGAAACGGATGGGCGGGGTCCAGCGCCAGGGGCGTCAGCACCGGACGGACCTGGGATTGGTAGTATTCCTCGACCCACGCCTTGTCCGCCGGGGTCAGTTCGTCGAAGCGGAGAAAGCGGATGCCGTGGTTGGCGAGGGCGGGCACGAGCTGTTCGTTCCAGCAGGCGTATTGCTGCTCAATCATCGAACGCACGCGGCGGGAGACGGCGCGGAACGTCTCCGTGGGGGTCAGGCCGTCCACGCTGCGGACGGCGGCCTCGCTCTCCATCTGCTGCTTGAGGCCGGCGACGCGGACCTCGAAAAACTCATCCAGGTTGGAGCTGGTGATGCAGAAGAACTTCACGCGCTCCAGCAGGCGGTTCTCGGGGTCGAGGGCCTCGTCCAGCACGCGCTGGTTGAACTCCAGCCAGCTCAACTCGCGGTTGATGAAATGGCCGGGCCGGGCGGTGCTGGCGGTGCTTGCCATAAAGCACATCATTTTAATGACATTCCGGCAAAACGCCAGTGACAAGTCTGTAACGCGCCCCGGCCGTGAAAAGGCATGAAAAACATTGTGTTCCGCGGCGGCGGGATTATTTTTGGGGCCGACGCATGACGAAGACTTTCGCCGAATTGAACTTTCCGGGCCGCCTGATCGCGGTCGAGGGCCTGGACGGCTCCGGCAAATCCACGCAGATTTACCTGCTGAAAAGATGGCTGGAACAACAGGGCCTGAGGGTGTTTTTCAGCGAATGGAACTCCTCGGAGCTGGTGAAGAACGCGACCAGCAAGGGCAAGAAGCGCGAGCTGCTCACGCCCACCACCTTTTCCCTCATCCATGCCACGGACTTTGCGGACCGTTACGAGCGCCAGCTCGTGCCGCTCCTGCGCGCCGGCTACATTGTGCTGTGCGATCGCTACATCTTCACCGCCTACGCGCGCGACACCGTGCGCGGCTGCCCGCCGGAGTGGGTGCGGGGCATCTATGATTTCGCCGCGCATCCGGACCTGACCTTTTTCTTCAAGGCACAACTGGAGGTCTCGCTGCAGCGCATCCTGGACGGCCGGCCGCAGTTGAAATATTTCGAGGCGGGCATGGACATGCGGCTGTCCGCGGACCCCTACGAAAGCTTCCGCATCTTCCAGGGCCGCATCCTTGAGCAATACCTCGGCATGAGCACGGAGTTTAATTTTTCGGTCATTGACGCCAACCTTCCCGTGGAATCGCAGCAATCCGTCGTCCGGGAGCTGGTGGCGTCGCGGATTGACCTCGGGTCGTTTGTGGCCAGCAACCTGGTTCCCGTCGCATGAAAAGGAACCCTGCCAAACGCAATGCGGAGCCGGCGCGGCGGAGCATCACCGTGCCGCAGGCGTCCAACCGCCGTTTCTACGGGCACGGCATTCCGAACGTGGACCTGAACCGGCTGGCGGGAAAACTGATTGTGGTGGAGGGCGCGGACGGTTCGGGGCGCTCGACGCAGATTGCGCGGCTGCGGAACTGGCTGGAGGGCTGCGGCCATGCGACGGTGCAGGTGGGTTTGAAGCGGTCCACGCTGGTGAGCGAGGAACTGAACCAGGCGCAGAACGGCAACATCCTGAGCCGCACCACGCTGAGCCTGTTCTATGCGACGGACTTTGCCGATCAACTGGAGAACATCATCATCCCGGCGTTGAAGGCCGGGTTCATGGTGCTGGCGGACCGGTACATTTACACGCTGATGGCCCGCGACCTGGTGCGCGGCATGGACGAGGCGTGGTTGAAAAACCTGTACGGCATGGCCGTGGTGCCGGACGCGGTCTTTTACCTGAATGTTTCCCCGGAGGAGCTGGTGCAGCGCAATTTCGCGAAGAACCACGCGCTGGACTACTGGGAAAGCGGGATGGACCTCGGCCTGTCCCGCGACATGTTCGACAGCTTCATGAAGTACCAGGAGCTGGTGGCGCGGGAATTCCGCCGGCTGCAGACCGTCTATGGTTTCGACATCGTGGACGGCAACTGTTCGCCGGACGGAATCAACATGGCCCTGCAAAAAAAGATAGAGGTCGTGCTGAAGGCAAAATAATTTTCACATGACGCCGCGGCCCCGCTGCGGTAGCGTGACCGAGGCAAAGGCAACATGGCTGAAAACAGCAACAAGGGCGAATACGTGGTGGGAGTGGACATGGGCGGGACGAAGATCCTGGCCGGGGTGTTCGATTCCTCCATGGAATGCGTGGGCCGTTTCAAGATGAGCACCAAGGCCGAGCGCGGCCCGGTGGAGGTCATCGAGCGCATTTCCCGTTGCGTGCATGATGCGGTGGACGAATGCGACCTGGAATTCAAGCGCGTCAAGGCCGTTGGCGTGGGCTCCCCCGGGTCGGTCGATCCGGAGGCCGGGCGGGTGATTTTCGCCGGCAACCTGGGCTGGAAGGACGTTGCGCTCAAGAAAGAACTGGAGAAACGACTGGGCCTGCCCGTGTTTCTGCAAAACGACGCGAACCTCTGCGCGCTGGGCGTGCATGAGGTGGAACTTCAGGGCAAGCCGCGCCACATGGTCGGCATCTTCCTGGGCACGGGCATCGGCGCCGGCATCATCATCGATGGCAAGCTTTACATGGGATTCAACCGGACGGCGGGCGAGGTCGGGCACATGGTGATGGTGGTGAACGGGCCGAAATGCACCTGCGGCAACCGCGGCTGCTGGGAGGCGTTGTCCAGCCGCTCGGCGATTTTCCGGCAGATCCAGGAGGCGGTCGAGGAGGGCCAGAAGACCGTGCTGACCGAAATGCTGGGCCCGGACCTGCACGACATGCGCAGCGGGGACCTCCGCAAGGCCATCAAGCAGGGCGACAAGCTGGTGTCGCACATCGTCGAGGAGGCCGCGCGCTGCTCGGGCATCGCCGTCGGCAACCTCGTGAACATCCTCAGCCCCGAGGTGGTGGTGCTGGGCGGCGGGCTCATGGACGCCCTGGAAAACGAAATGCTCCCCGTCATCGTTGAATCCGCCCGCGAACATACCATGCCGGGCACCGACAAGGGCGTTAAAATCATCGGGTCCAAGCTGGGCGACGATGCGGGCATCACCGGCGCGGCCGTTCTGGCCCGACGCGAGAGCAAGTAGCCTTTTTGGCCTGGCCGTCGCCAGGGGACACATTGGCAGGAAGTTGAACATCATCGGAGTTGATTTATGCCCGCCACCCGCCGCGCCGTGATCGATGTCGGCACCAACTCGGTGAAGCTGCTGGTCGCGGACGTGAACGGCGGCGCGGTGGGGCCGGTGTTCGAGGACAGCGAACAGACGCGCCTGGGCGCGGGTTTCTATGAGACGCGCCGGTTGCAGCCGGCGGCCATTTCCAAGACGGCACAGGCCGTGGCGTCGTTTGTCACGCAGGCGCGGCAGATGAACGCGCGGTCGGTCCGCGTGATAGCCACCAGCGCCGCGCGTGAGGCCGTGAATTCCGCCGACCTGACGGAGGCCATCGAACAGGCCGCGGGGCTGAAGGTGGAGATCATCTCGGGCGAGGAGGAGGCCGACCTCGCCTTTCGCGGCGTGGCGACCCTGCCGGAGCTGGCGGATCAGCCGCTGATGCTGCTGGACGTGGGCGGCGGCAGCACGGAATTCATTTTGGGCCGGGGCGAGCAGCGGCATTTTTGCCGCAGCTTTCCGCTGGGCGCGCTCCGCCTGCTGGAGGAGCTTCGCCCGGGCGATCCGCCGACGGCGGAGGAACTGGCCAATTGCCGGCGGCGCGTGAAGGAGTTTTTGCAAAAAGAAGTGCTGCCATCGTTGGAACCCGAGCTGCGACGCGAGAGCGACATTGATTCCGCGCACCGGCCGGCGCTGCTGATCGGGACCGGCGGGACGGCGACCATCCTGGCCCGCATCGAGGGCCGCCTGCTCAAGTTCCAGCGGGAACGCATCGAAGACACACGGCTGACCCTGGATCAAATTCACGTCCAGGCGGAGCGGCTCTGGGAATTGCCGCTGGCGGAAAGAAAACAAACCGCCGGCCTGCCCAAAAAACGCGCCGATGTGATCCTGACGGGAGCGGTGATTTACGAGATGGTGATGGAAGGCCTTGGTTACGACGAATTGCGCGTCAGCACGCGGGGACTGAGGTTCGCGGTGGCAATGAACGAAGCCTGAAATTGGCCGTGAGCGGTCAGGCCTGGGACAGCGCCTTGTCACCGAGCAGGGGTTCCACCGCGCCGGGCAGGCCCTGGCAGATTTCCTCCCAGAGCAACTGGGCGGCCTCCGCGGAAACATCAATTGTGCGGGAGGCGGACAGGATGAAGCCGCGGGTGGTTTGCTGCGCATAACCCAGCAAACCCTGGCGCAGGGGCCGGGAATAAATCGCGAGCGTCAGCCCGTAGACCAGCGTGTGCCAGCCCTGGGCCGAGCCGTCGTCCACGGCGGCCAGGTAACGCTGCACCGTGCGCTCATCGCGCAGAGGACGCAGCCGCTGGAGCTGGTTTTGGCCCGCCAGACGGCTGGAGGAGGAGAAATTTTGAAGCAGGGGTTCGCCGCCGAGTTTTTGGTCGAAGGCGACGAGTTCGCGCACTTCGTGGCGGGTCGCATGGCCGAAGGCCCGGAGGATGGCGGGCAGCTCGATGGGCCGCAAAATCCGCGCGTGATAGCCCTGCAAAAAGATCCGCAGCTCCCGCAGTGAATTGACGGGACGGACCTGCAGCGCCTCGGCGATGCCCGCCAGGGCGTCCGGCGACCCGATCTGCTCGAGCAGCGGGCCGAGGTCGGCGGCCAGTTCGGCCGCCGCGGCGGGTGATCTTTGCGGCTGTGAAGGCATTTTTATCCGTTATGTCCCAAATTGATTCACTGATTTCGTCATCTCTGACGATGCACGGCTTCCAAATCCAAAGCCAGCAGTAAAAGTGCCATGAAGAAGATTAATCGCTTGCATGAGCCCGCCGGTGCGGATATTGTTTGGTTTGTTCCATCTCGGGGCCGCATTCAGGAGTACGTCTGAACGACAACTGGAATTATGGCTACTGTTGATTTTGCAATCGGGATCGGGGGCGAGGCAGGCCAGGGCATTGCCACGCCGGGGGACATTCTGGCGCGCATCTTTGCGAGGCGCGGCCTGAATCTCAACGCCTACAACGCCTACCAATCCATCATCCGCGGCGGGCACACCTTCCTCACCATCCGCGCGAGCGACGGGCCCGTGCGCAGCATGGGCGACAAGATTGATGTCCTCATCCCCCTCAACCAGGACACGATGGACCGCCATCTGCGCCTGCTGAAATCGGGGGCGTGCGTCCTTTTTGACGCGGACAAGATCAAGCCCGGCGCGGCGGCCGCGGGCGTTCAAATCTGCCCGCTGCCGTTGAAGCAGCTCACCGCGGGCAACAAGCTCGCCGGGAACACCGTGGCCATCGCCGCCACGTTGCAGATGCTCGGCGTCGAATTCAAGGCCATGGAAGACGCGCTTGCCCGCATCTTCAAGCGCAAGGGCGATGCGGTGGTTGCGGAGAACGTCGGTTTCGCGCGCGCGGGCTACGATTACGCCGCGGCGAATTTCAAGGCCTTCCCGTTCAAGGCGCCGAACCTCGGCAAGGGCAACGCCGTGTTGACCGGCAACATGGCATTGGCGCTGGGCGGCGTCGCCGCGGGCGTGAAATTTTACGCGGCCTATCCCATGAGCCCGTCCACGGGCGTGCTGATGTATCTCGCGAGCCATTCGCGCCAGCTTGGCATCATGGTCCGGCAGGTTGAGGACGAAATCGGGGTGATGAACATGGTGATCGGCGCAGCCCATGCCGGCTGCCGTGCGATGTGCGCGACCTCCGGCGGCGGGTTCGCCCTCATGACCGAGGCGGTCGGCATGGCCGGCATGATCGAGACCCCGGTGGTG
>Ga0206937_10042_pt1 | contig 22108 bp, 21 predicted proteins | sample Alteio_BWOrgHeat_11_FD_152923 | JGI IMG/M metagenome (GOLD analysis project Ga0206937, IMG submission 152923) | Enriched cells from forest soil in Barre Woods Harvard Forest LTER site, Petersham, Massachusetts, United States -... | ecosystem: Environmental > Terrestrial > Soil > Temperate forest >... | reverse complement strand
CGGAACATTTCCGGAAAAGGTGTTGCCGCCTGTAACTGCTCTAAAATAGTCCGGCACCGTTTCGAGCGACAAAGGGCAACCTGTGCAGCACGCGTTTATCTTCGATCCGCAAAACAAAAATGCTGCCTATTCCGATTCAACCGGGGCGTTTAATCTGACTGCCGCCTCGTCTTCGCAACTGGCCGTTACTGCACGCGGATATACAAGCACAACGGCGGACGTAGGCGGTCATACAACGCTCCAGATCACTCTGAAATCCGACCCAGGTGCGCCCGCCGCTTTCACAAAAACAGATATCGACCAGGCATTTAAAACCAATGATGGCTACCAGGTAAATTCGGCAGTTGCCGGCTGGGGCGCCACCACCACCGATACCCGCGATGTAGTGGGCAGCCGCTTCCTGTTTAACAGGTGGGTGGTAGGTTATATCATTAAAGCCAACGGCGACGTGGCCCAGAATCCCAATTTCCTGTTCAATTACGATAAACAAAAAGGCGATCTCTATTATAATGAAAACGGCAAAGTAAGCGTAAATGATAAAAGCGTAGTGAAAGGCTTTGTACTGGAAAACCCGCAGGATCAGCCCGTTACCTTTGAGTTGGTGCCCGGCATCAGCAATGATCTGTACGCAATCGTGCTGAGTTCCGGCCCGAAATACAAAATTTACAAGCTCATCAAAACCAAATACACCCCATCGGATTTCAAATCGGACGGCCTGTCATCAACCGGCAATAAATACGATGAATGGGTTGACGAACCGACCTATTATGTAATGAATGCGAAAACTTTGGCCGTTCAGCCATTGCAACTGCGCAAAAAATCTATAAAAGACGCTTTTGCTGCAGATGGTGATAAGTTGAATGCTTTTACATCAGCACATTCGTCCGACAAAATTGATGATGATTACCTGAAAGGTTTGGGTGCTACGTTAAATCAATAATGTAAATTAGCGGTACTAAAAATATAGCTTATGTCGACTATCCTTCATGTGCTCAACGGCACCTCTACCCTGCGCGGTTTTGAACAAACAGGCCTTGAAGGCGATACAATGGTTTGGCATGAGGTATTGTCGGAAGGCCCGCTGGAAGAAAATATTGCTTCGGGCCATTTCTGGAAAAAGCGTGCTGAATGGATCCGCGCTACTTTTGGCGATGATGATTACAACAGCAAAGTTGAAGAACCGCTAAGCCAGCTTTATGAGCCTTATGAGGAAATAAACCTTTGGTTTGAGTTCGATCTGCATTGCCAGGTAAACATGCTGGGCGTTATCGAAATGCTGAGCAAGCACACCGATCTTTCCGCTCCTAATATCTTTCTCATCTGCCCCGACAGCTATCCCGGCGTTGAAGATTTCCATGGCATGGGCGAATTAAATGGTGATCAACTGGAATATTTGTTCGACAACATCCGCGTACAACTTGGCGAGCCCGATTTCGTTGTTGCCGCTGAAGCATGGCAAGCGTATACCACTTACACTGCTGAGGAACTGGAGCAATACCTTAACGCAAACAATTACTGGGCAAACCTGCATTCACTAAAACCCGCACTACAGGCCCATCTGAAACGCATAAAGAGAAACGAAAACGGCCTCAACTACATCGAACAAAAGCTCCTCGATATTTATAACAGCGGCATAACCGATCAACACGGCATTTACAGGGTCTTCTGGCTGGATGACAAGATCTATGGCATGGGGGATTTGGAGATCAATACGTATCTTAAACGGCTGAATGAAAAGGGGCTGATTGAAATAGAATTATAAACAGCCAGCCTAATTCCAACCAATTCCGTCATCCCGAACTTGTTTCGGGATCTCACAAACAGGCGGTTCACATGAATGTGAGATGCTGAAACAAGTTCAGCATAACCTTCTTTTTTTAAGGCACCGTAACCCCAATCGTCGGCGTCCTGTCACTCTCATTCTTTAATCGGTCTATCGCTGTTAAAATATACAAATACGAATGTCCGTGCTGTACATCCGTATCCTGGTAGCTCAGCGTGGTATCGTACTGGATGCGGTAAATATGCGAAGGGTCATCCAGATTGATCGGTTCAGTACCTTCAAAACGATAGATCACATACCCATAAACCGGCTCTCCGTCCCTTGCAGGCAAAGGCGGCTGCCACGTTAACAACACGCTCTTCCCGAAAGGTTTGGCCACCAGGCTCTGCGGCGCGTTGGGCGGTATCGAGTCCTTCCAAACCATGAGCGGCGGCAGTGCCGGATATTTATAAAAATCGGAACTTAAGGAATCGGCAAAACCATTAAAATTATGGGTAAGCGAATTGGAGCTAAAAACTACAGATCCTTCTACCCTTGGATTATTCCGCAAATGCCGCATCTCATTAGGCAATTCGGTAGGCGACTTATATGCGATTGACGCTTTCGATCGCTCGGCTACGCGGTAAACACCTAAACCAATGTACAGGTGGTGGCTGTACACATTATTGCTCCACCAGTTTAGCAAAGTATCAAAATTAGCGGCGCGGCTGTTCAGCGGCCAGTACAGTTGCGGCACCGCATAATCTACCCAGCCTTTTTGCAGCCATTTACGCACATCAGCATAGTTCTCTACGTAAGATGAACCGCCATGCGTATCCGATCCCTCCGGCTGCTGGTATTTGTTGGCCCAAATGCCAAACGGACTCACGCCAAACTTTGCACGTGGCTTATGTTTGCGGATACTGTCCGATAACATTTGGATCAGCGTGTCCACATTATGCCTGCGCCAGTCGCGGATATCAGTATAGCTGCCACCGTATTTATTAAACGTATCAGCGTCCTTTATCGGCACGCCATCTATCGGGTATGGGTAGAAATAATCATCCATGTGGATACCGTCCACATCATAATTATCCAAAATATTCAGCACAATCTTTATAATATACTCGCGTACCTCAGGCAGCCCCGGGTTGAAAAGCTTTTGCCCTCCATAAGTAAAAAACCATTCAGGATGCAGGTTAGTGATGTGATTGGGGCTAAGCTGACTGTATTTATTATCGTTGGTGGCGCGGTACGGGTTTACCCATGCATGCAGCTCCATACCGCGTTTGTGCGCTTCGGCAATTGCAAAATCCAGCGGGTCGTATATTGGCGTAGGCCCTACTCCCTGCTGACCGTTCAGCCATTTAGACCATGGCTCGGTACTCTTTGCATAAAAAGCGTCTGCTGCAGGCCGCACCTGGAAGAAGATGGCATTTATGCCTGTCTCCGCGTGGTTTTGTAATATAGTAACTAACTGCTGTTTTTGCTGATCGGTGGTCGAACCTTGCTGCGGCCAGTCTATATTTTCAACCGTCGCTACCCAAACACCCCTGAACTCGCGTTTCGGGGAGATCTTATAACGTAAAGACGTATCTACCTGCGCGTATGAAGTTGTAAACAGAAGAATAATTATAACGGAAGGGAGGAGATATTTATAAAGACGCATCAAAAGGCGGATTTTTAACAGCCGCAAAGATATAAAACTCGCTCTACTGCCGTTTTATTATCGTAAACAATAAATATTCCAATTTTGTGTTTAATCAATTTGTAACTACTTTAGCCAATCCTGAATTCAATTTAAGCTTATTTGATCATCTATTTAACATTATTGTTATACACTTTTACCAATAATTAATAAAACAAAAAGGTTGAAGCTGCAATTTATAAGCTGATGCCCCATATTTTTTGCCGGCGGCTGTCCAGCTGTCGTCATTGAATATTATTTTCAAACTAAAACGTATAATTATGGAAAATCAATCCGGACAGACCCCTAGAAAAAATTCTAATGTTATTTATTTTCTGATCGTTGTTGTTGTGGCCTTGCTGGGAACTGATATCTACCTGTATCTGCAAAAGAATAAATCAGATGTGATCATCGTAAATCAGAGTGATGAGAAATCAAGGCTGAAAGTTGAACTCGATAGCCTCGACATGCAGGTACAGCAGCTTAATGCAAGCAAAACTAAACTGTCTGCAGCTATGCAGGCAAAAAACGACTCACTTCAGGCCAAGATCAAAGTTTTGCGCGTACAATTAGCCAAAGGCAAACTAACCGCCAGCGAACTAAAAGAAGCGCAATCCGATATTATGAACCTGCGCGCCTCGGTAGCACAATACACCCACTCTATCGATTCGCTTGAAAAAACAAATGCATCGCTGCGAGTAGAAAGGGATACCCTGAAAACAAACCTCGCCACCGTAAAAACCAAAGCCGATACCCTTACCAAACAAAACCAGGACCTGAACAACAAGGTGCAGATCGCCTCGGCACTTAAGGTGGGGCAGCTCGGTGTTACGGCATACAAAGTAAGAGGGAGCGGCAAGGAAGTGGAAGTTAGCCGTGCAAGCCCGGCTAAAGAAGTAAAGATCAGCTTTACAGTAGCTGCAAATGCCGTGGCGCCAAAAGGCAGCCATGATGTTTTTATCCGTATCATCGACCCGACCGGCAATTTTATCAACGAAGGGGATTCAGGGTCATTTACCTCCGATGGGCAGAACCTGCAATACACTTATAAAACTTCTATCGACTTTAAAGACGATGGTGCGCCATACGTAGTCACCTGGGCAAATCCGGCAGCATTCCAAAAAGGCACTTATAGCGTGATCCTGTATGCCGACGGTTATACCATGGGTAAAACCAGCTTTACGTTGAAATAGCGACTGGAGACTGAAGATTAGAGATTAGTAAAAGAGCAACTGTGTAGAGAGTTGCTCTTTTTTGTTTGATGCAGATTTTTATAATTCCAATCCCCGTTGTCTGTGTCCCCACAGACAACATTCATCCATTTGATAGTTGTTTGTGGGGACACAAACAACGGGTATGGGGAGATTATAGGAGGCTGAACCTCTCCTTCAAAAACTTCCCGGTATAAGAATCTTCTTTCTTGATCAGATCCTCCGGAACGCCCTCAAACACCACCTGGCCACCATTATCACCACCTTCCGGGCCGATATCGATCACCCAGTCGGCGCATTTGATCACGTCCATATTGTGCTCGATAACGATGATCGTATTACCATGCTCCAGCAATGCATCGAATGATTTCAATAGCTTTTTAATATCCGCGAAATGTAGCCCTGTGGTCGGCTCATCAAATATGAAAAGCGTTTTGTTGGTATTATTTCCTTTCACCAGGAATGACGCCAGCTTAATACGCTGCGCCTCGCCGCCCGATAGCGTGTTTGATGATTGCCCGAGCGTTACGTAACCCAAACCTACATCGGCCAGCGGTTTTAGCCTGGCCATGATCTTGGTTTCTTTACGGAAGAATTCCAGCGCTTCGTCGATGGTCATATCCAATACTTCGGATACGTTCTTATCCTGGTAGGTGATATCGAGGATATGCTGCTTGAAACGCTTGCCGCCGCAGGTCTCGCAGGTCAGGAAGATGTCCGCCATAAACTGCATCTCTATCTTCACTTCACCCTCACCCTGGCAAACATCACATCGGCCGCCCTCCACGTTAAAGGAGAATGCCGATGGCTTTAACCCGCCTGCTTTAGCTGCCGGTTGAGCGGCATACAGGTTACGGATCTCATCCCAGGCCTTTACGTAAGTAACCGGGTTGGAGCGTGACGAGCGGCCTATCGGGTTTTGGTCAACCGTTTCCACCTGTTCTATTTTCTGGTAATCGCCCTCGATGCTGTCATAAGCGCCGGTTTGCTCGCCTGAATAATTGCCTAATGATTTCTGTACCGCTGGCGCCAAAATGCGCTTCACCAAACTCGTTTTTCCCGAACCCGAAACGCCTGTAACCACCGTCAAAACGCCCAGCGGGAATTTAGCGTTCACATGTTTCAAATTATTTTCGCGGGCGCCTTTTATCTCGATATAATCATGCCATTTACGGCGGTGTGCCGGGATAGCGATAGATTCCCTTCCGCTCAGATATTTGCCGGTGAGGCTATTGGGATCTTTCAGTATGTGCTCATAATCCCCGGTAAATATCAGGTTACCGCCATGCGTACCTGCTTCCGGACCGATATCGATAATATGGTCGGCAGCTTTCATGATCTCTTCCTCGTGCTCAACCACCAGCACCGTATTGCCCACATCGCGCAGGGATTTCAATACGCTGATCAACCGCTGCGTGTCCCTCGGGTGCAAACCGATACTCGGCTCATCCAATACATATATCGAACCCACCAGGCTGCTGCCTAACGAAGTCGCCAAATTGATCCGCTGCGATTCACCGCCTGACAGTGTATTCGATAAACGGTTTAAGGTAAGATAACCCAGCCCAACGTCGTTTAAAAACAACAGCCGGTTAGTGATCTCTACCAGCAAACGTTTACCTATCTTTTGGTCGGTTTCGTTAAGTTCAAGATTTTTAAAGAAATCATACGCCTTATCCAATGGCATCAGCACAATATCGGTAATAGATTTACCATTGATCTTTACATAAGTAGCATCAGGCCTTAACCTGCTGCCCTTGCAATCCGGGCAGGTAGTTTTACCACGATAGCGCGACAGCAGTACCCGGTATTGGATCTTATAGGTCTGCTCTTCCATTTCCTTAAAAAAGGCATCAAGCCCGCGGAAATATTTGTTGCCTGTCCATATTACTTGTTGTTGCTCAGGCGTAAGCTGGTTATATTGGCGATGGATCGGGAAATCAAACTTTAATGCCTGGCGAACTAACTGGTCGTTCCATTCGCGCATCTTCTCCCCGCGCCAAGGGGCTATCGCGCCATCATAAATACTTTTGCTTTTATCGGGAATAACCAAATCCTCATCAATCCCGATGATCTTGCCATAGCCTTCGCAGCGTTTACACGCGCCGTATGGGTTATTAAAGCTGAAGAAGTTTGGCGTGGGCTCTTCGAATTTTATGCCGTCCAGCTCAAACCTGTCGCAGAAGAAACGCTCTGTCTCTTTATCTGCCTCCGGAGTTTGGTAACGTACATAGCAATCGCCCTTACCTTCAAAAAATGCAGTCTGTATCGAATCGCCTAAGCGGCTTACGGTTTCATCTTCGTCGTTCTTGGTAATACGATCTACAACAATGCGCACCGTTTCGCTATCTTTCAGCGTACCATCGGTAATGCTCATATCTTCCAGCATGCCTTCAATGCGCGATAGTTTCCCTTCGTACTCCACACGCACAAAACCCTTCTGCATCAGTACCGCCAGCTCTTCTTTCAAACTGCGGTTATTATGGGGGTGCAGCGGGCAAAGTATGGTAACCTGCGTATCATTCGGCAGCGACATGATGAAATTGATCACATCGGTAACCGTATCGCGCTTCACAATATTTCCGGAAACAGGCGAAATGGTTTTGCCTATCCTTGAGAACAGCAATTTAAGGTAATCATAAATTTCGGTAGAAGTGCCAACGGTTGATCGCGGGTTGGAGGTAATCACCTTTTGCTCGATGGCAATAGCCGGGGCGATACCTTTAATATAGTCTACATCCGGTTTATTCATCCTTCCCAAAAACTGGCGGGCATAGGATGAGAGGCTCTCTACATATCTGCGCTGGCCTTCAGCGTACAAGGTATCAAACGCCAGCGACGATTTGCCCGAGCCCGACATGCCCGTAACTACTACCAGCTTATTTTTGGGGATGGCCACATCCATATTTTTCAGGTTATGTACCCTTGCCCCTTTTATTATAATATTACGTTGAGGATCTTTTTCTGCTTCGGTCATTTTTAGTCCATGGTCCATAGTCCACGGTCCATGGCCAATTTTCGTGCCGATGAACAACTTTCTATGGTTCTTTTTTAATGGAATAGCCGCTGGTGATAGCCTGTTTTGGCAATGGTCAATGGACTATCGTCCATGGTCTTTTTCCAACGCGCAAAATTCCTAAAATTTTTAGCCAATTCCAAGTACCCGGCTGATAATGTTTTTATTATGACGGGCGTTTTACCATCGGCATATTTTATTTGGCAAATTCATCCATTCATTTATCAGTTTGACCGATTCATTCAAATATTCGCTGAAAAAAATTTGCTTTGTAACGAAAAAATCATTTTATTTGAGGTAGCGTAATTCGAACAAAGAAAGGGCACCCTATAGATTAAACTTTACTTTAACAAAATATTCATACTTAATAAGTTTAAAGTAATTGTTTTCTATGGATTTTCAATTGAAGAGTGACCAGGATCTGATCCATCTTTATGTTCAGGGCGACGAAGCGGGGCTGGTGGAATTAATACGCCGTTATCAATCCAAAATATATACTTCCATTTATTTGCTGGTAAAAGACGAATACCTTGCCGAAGATATTTTCCAGGATACATTTATCAAAGTAATTAACACCCTTAAAGCCGGTAAATACAACGAGGAGGGTAAATTCCTGCCTTGGGTAACGCGCATTGCGCATAACCTGGTGATAGACCATTTCAGGCGCGAGAAGCGTGCGCCGATGGTAAGCAACGGTGACGACTTTGATATTTTTGAAGTGCTGGGCCATTACGACGAGAGTACGGAAGACCGCATGGTGCGCGAGCAAACCCACAGCGATCTGAAAAAACTGATCCAGCTTTTACCATCCGAGCAAAAAGAAGTACTCATCATGCGCCATTTTGGCGACCTGAGCTTTAAAGAGATCGCCGATATTACTGACGTAAGCATTAATACTGCCCTTGGCCGTATGCGTTACGCCCTCAATAACCTGCGTAAGATGATGCAGAGTAAAGAATTGAGCCTCAAGAATTAATTATGAAATTTTGATGAAATTTTTTTCATCATTCATAAAATATTCTGTTATAAGCTTCGTTTATGATTTTATACTCGTAAACAAAAAAAGCTTATGGATGAAACCTCTACAAATTCTTTAAACACGGTCATTAACAACGCTAAGGTGGAAGAGCAGGATGTACTTGGAACACTCGATGCGGATGAGTTGATCTTTTATCATTCCATCCGTGCAGAACTGGACCTTTTGAAAAGGGAACCAAAGCTGCAAACCATTCACTACATATTGGATCACTCCAAGAGTTTCAAACTGTAGTTGTTGTAAATGAAATTTAATTGCCTGGTATTTTTATACCGGGCTTTAATATTTTATGACTGGGCTTGTGTCCATCACATTCAGATAACCCATATTATAGTTTAATACCTCGCCATTAGCTATAGCTCTCCCGTTATAGACACTCGGATATTTACAAGTACTACAATCAATCATTTTACAAATCACTGTGTGTTTATGACCGTTTTTCTTTTTACTTACTACAGTGCATTTCACTATACAATCGTACCCTTTTATATTACTTGCTTTTATTTTTCCACTGTTCGTATAAGGATTCAGCGTAACCCTATCAGTGCCATCGGCCCTATATTGTCCGCTGAAAGCTATTCTAATAGTATCTCCTGCTTTTAGTCTCTTAAAAATTAAATCAGAGCGCTTTCGGCTTTCGGCCATTCTTTTACCTATACTATCAAGCTTGGGTTTTAATGGTTTAAATTCTGTGGAGTCGGAATAACAAGCTACAGGACTTGTAAAAAGACCTTTCTTATACGCTTGTAAATGAAGCTTAGGTATGTTCTTATAATCTTTCAATCTTAGCCTGTCAATGCTTCGCGATGACATAAAGTCATAATTACCAGCGCCCATCATCACAACTTCTATTGTATCACAATCATTATTTAGCTTGATTTCTGTCGGTTCCAAGCCAATTCCAAGAAATGACAATGATTGTGTACCTTTAGGAATACTTGCCTTAAACCTGCCTCCAGCATCTGTATTTCCAACAATTGAAGTATCTGCCTTAATACGGATTCCGGGTATTGGTGTTAAATCATCACTAACGACAACACGCCCATATATTGTCCGGTTTTGCCCGCTTACCCAATTGCCAATAGAAATGAAGATCGCAATGAAAATAATTTTTGTTTTCAATTTAGTTTGATTTGAAGTGATAATGCTTGGGGCTATATAAATTTAGTATAAAACATCATTCAAAAAAAGCTATTTGAGATATTTACAGAGCCGGACTTTCTTTTTTTAATTATTTTCGGCAAAACCATATTGCCATTCAAGAACATGCTCAAACAGGAACGCTACCAACACTTCGTCGAATATTTTTCCAAGCATCAGCCCAATCCTGAGACCGAGCTGCATTACGACAACCCGTTCCAGTTGCTCATAGCGGTGATCCTCTCGGCACAATGTACCGATAAACGCATTAACCAGGTTACGCCTGCGCTATTCGAGCGCTTCCCTACACCGGAGAGCCTGGCCGATTCAACATCCGACGAAGTTTTTACCTACATTCGCAGCGTAAGCTATCCCAACAACAAGGCAAAGCATTTGGTAGGCATGGCAAAGATGCTGGTAAGTGATTTTCATAGCGTAGTGCCTTCAACTATTGAAGATCTGCAAAAAATGCCCGGCGTCGGTCGCAAAACTGCTAATGTTATCGCCTCGGTAATTTATAATGCTGCCGCGATAGCTGTTGATACGCATGTATTCCGCGTAGCAAACCGTATTGGCCTCACCACCAACGCCCGCACGCCGCTGGCAGTTGAAAAACAACTGACCGAATACTTGCCGAAAGATATATTAGGGATAGCGCACCACTGGCTTATTCTGCATGGCCGTTATATTTGTATAGCCCGCAATCCTAAATGCGAGGAGTGCCCGCTTACGTGGTTCTGCAAATACTACGCCCGCACCCATACCGAAAGCTACCTGCAAAAAGCCGAAGCTGACAAGGCGAAGAAAGCTAAAGAGCAGAAGAAAAAGAAAACGCTGGATAAGATCACCAAGGAATTGAAGAAGAGGAGTGTAAATGGAAGCGGCCAATGAAAATTATACCATCTATACCATCGGTCACGGCAACCGCAAAACGGATGATTTTATTTACCTGCTGAAAAGGTACGAGATCGAGCTACTGGTGGATGTGCGCACCTATCCATATTCACGCTTCCATACGCAATTCCGCCAGGCCGCGCTCGAAAGCAGTTTGGATGCAGCCGATATCAATTATCTATTCCTGGGCGAAGAATTAGGCGGCAGGCCAAAAGATCCGGTGTTGTATACAAATGGTCGTGTAGATTATACGGCAGTTAAACAAACGCAATTATTTAAATCAGGAATTGAACAGGTAGAAGATTTAGCAAAAAAAGGCGTACGATTAGCCCTGATGTGTAGTGAAGCCGATCAAAACCATTGCCATCGCAAACACATGCTTACCGGGGAATTTATTAGGGATGGGTTTGAGGTATTGCATATCAACAAATCCGGAAGTTTGGAAAGTGAGGCAAAGGATGAGACTTTGGGGTTGTTTTTATAAATAAGAATATTCGTATATTTACATTATGACTACGATAACACTACAGGTACCGGATAGCTCAGATGATGAACAGAGAGATACTGTAAGGCTCATCGCTGCAAAGCTTTACGAATGGGGTAAACTATCGTTAGGTCAGGCCGCAGAAATGGCCGGGCTTTCCAAACGCGCTTTCGCCGACATACTTAACGATTACGGCGTTTCTTTACTTAACTATCCTCCCTCGGAAATGCTAAGCGATGCGGGCAACATATAATATTGTCATCGCCGATACCAGTTGCTTTATTTTGCTTGATAAGATCGGAGAAATGAATCTTCTGAAAGCCTTATTTGGTAAAATAATCACAACCTCTGTCATAGCTATGGAATTTGGTGCACTGCTACCGGAATGGATTGAAATACGTGATGCAAGTACCACGGCATTAGAGACAACTTTAGAAATTGATGCCGGTGAAATTAGCGCGATTATACTTGCTATTGAATATAACCCGGCATTGCTTATAGTTGACGATGACAAAGCAAGAAAAGTAGCCAGGAAATTAGGTTTGAATATTACCGGTAGCTTAGGTATATTCTTAAAAGCTAAACAAGCAGGTATAATACCATCCGTTATGGCAATTATTCAAAAAGTACAACAAACCAACTTCAGGTATTCGCAAGCCGTGCTAAACGAGATACTCGAACTTGCGGGAGAATAACCTCACACCAACAACTTACTCTCCAGATCACGCATAAATTTCTTACGATAATTAAGTGGGCTCATGCGCATTTTTACCTTAAACATTTTATAGAAATGCGATACGTCCCCAAAGCCGCTTTCAAAAGATATTTCCGAGATGGGCTTATCCGTTTGCACTAATTGCTGGGTGGCATAATTGAGGCGATATTCGATGATGGTCTCCATGAACGTTTTGCGGGTGATCTTTTTAAAGTATTTGCAAAATGCGTTTGGGGTCATGTTAGCAATGCCGGCGGCTTCGTCTAATGATACCTGGCTCCTGAAATTATCAACCAGATAAGCAAATACCGGGTTAATCCGTTCCTGCTCGGCAGGCGTACGTTCGGCAATGCTTTGATTTTGGTCAAGCAGTATAAACTCGTTTGATACAGCCAGGCGCTGCAAAATATCCAGCAGTGCCATCATCTTATCAAAATTACTCCCCCCGCTGCTTAGTGTATCCAGCTTTTCATTTACAGCAGATTGTGTAAAGCCTTTAAAGCTAATACCGCTCGCCGATCTTTGGAAAAGCTTTTTGATCTCCTGTAGCTCAGGCTTTGCGAAAAAATCGTCTCCCAAAAAATTTTCGTTAAACTGTATCACTATGGCGCCTGCTTCAGCCTGCGGGCCTGCCAGTTCACCAAGCTTCCAGCAATGGGGCAGGTTTGGGCCAAGCAACACCAGATCGCCCGCTGCGAAATCTTCCATATGGCTCCCTACATAGCGCTTTCCGGCGCCTTTTGTAATAAAAGTAAGCTCGTATTCAGGATGAAAATGATAAGGGCCGTCAAACGCCCATTGGTCAAACCTGCGCACCAGGAACGATTGTCTGTTGCCGGGCTGTAAAACCTCAAATGATGCCTTTATCATGCTTATTTTATTATTTTTCGCTAAATTAACAATTTAAACGGATAAAATAATCCATTATTATACCATTTTGTTCATTTTTTAGTGCATGCATTGTAACTTAACTTTGAGGCAAATCAATTATTAATTATGAGTACTAAAGTTGAACAGCTCCCAGCCTTAGACGATCACAAAAAATTACCTGCTGAGAACATCAGTGAGTTCCTGGAAAAAGGTCATACATTGGTTAAAGGCGTGCTATCCGAAGAGGAAATTGCCGCCTATCGTCCGGTCATTGTTGGTGCTGCCGACCGTTATAATACCGAAAAACGTAAACTACAGGATCGCGACACATATGGTAAGGCCTTCCTGCAGATCATGAACCTGTGGCAGGTTGATGAAGACGTAAAGAGATTTGTTCTGGCCAAACGCATGGCCAGGATCGCTGCCGACTTAATGGGTGTGGAAAATGTACGCCTTTATCATGACCAGGCCCTGTTTAAAGAACCGGGCGGCGGCCCTACCCCATGGCACCAGGACCAGTACTATTGGCCCATCGATACCAACAATACTATCACTATGTGGATGCCGCTGGTTGACATTGATGTAGAAATGGGTATGCTTACTTTCGCTTCAAACTCGTTTGATAAAGGCGCGATATTCAACCACGAAATCTCGGATGAATCTGAAGTGGCCTTTAACGAATATGTAAAGGCAAAGCAATTCCCGATAACCCGTGCACAAACCATGAAGGCCGGCGATGCCACATGGCACCGTGGTTTTACCATTCACCAGGCGCCGGGTAATAATTCCGACAAAATGCGCGAGGTAATGACCGTCATCTATATGGCTGATGGCGCCCGCATAGCAGACTATAAGAACGAATGGCAAAAAAGCGATCATAAAAAATGGCTGATGGACAAGCCTATCGGTGAGTTGATTGATTCAGAACTGAACCCCCGGTTACTATAATATAAGATTTATTTGGTTAGATTGTGTTTAGAAATGGGATGCTGGTGGTTTCCCATTTTTTGTTATATCCCCCAACAGACATTATTTAAAAAGCAATAGATTTATGATTTGATTAACGGATATTATGCTACCTATAGCGTTTGAAACCCGATTAAAAACGCTAAATTTATATTCTAAATCTTATCTTAATGGCAACCGAAACCGATCCTTCTGATATTCAACCTGATTCCGAAAAGAAAATACCTGAATTTCTATTAAAAATAGTTGAAGGCTATTCAACTTATAACAAAGTTTATATCAAATATTGGATGGCAATCGCTTTGCTGTCATTAGTAATTATAGTTTCAACAAATACTAAAAATAAAGTTGAAGTTACATTGCCTTTCGATATAGGCACACTAGATAGAGATAGTTTTTATCCATTTGCGTTTGCCATTCTGGCAATACTGGTAATATGTTTCGGTTCAACTTTTAGTCAATCATTTAGGTCATCTAAGTTAATGTACCGTGCAGTTGAAAAATTGGAAGATGATTATATTTTTTTCGACCGCATTTATTTAAGAGATATTATAGATTGCTTGTATTATCCGAGCCTGACAAGAGTGGCGCCCCTCTCCCAACTTGCAAGAGGGAAATATCAATTTTTTCCTGAAAGTAAGCACACACCAAAATTTCTTGGGTTTATAACCACTATTTATTATGTCTTGCTCAAAATTGTTGCGATTAGCGTAATGTATTTACTTCCGGCAGCAGCCTTATTACTATCTTTTTTCAAAGGGATTTGGGGTAAAAAAAACGCTTTGCTGAATATACCAATATTTGTTTTCTGGGTATTTGGAGTCACATCTATGGTAATATTAATTCAACTTTTGATAGAGGATCTTAGCTTTTTATCGAATGTTTCAAAACTACTGCTTGGTAAACCGAGCAAAAAATAAATATATCTTTAAACAGATTTCAATTTATTATTAATGCATAGGGTCCACCGCCAAATTATTACTGCTTGTATCTGCGTTATTTTGTTCATTATCACCTGTAACAGGTGCACCAGCGCCAGGCACAAATACAACAATTCCAAAGTATAAATGAAAAGGTAGAGTGGACGCCTGAATTTGAAGCGCAGGTAAGGCATATTTTTTATGTCCAGTCTGCACGGTTTAGTAAAGACACAGCCGAACGAAATCAATATGTCGACTGTTGTATATCGCGATTAAGGCAAATGTTTCCCGACAGCGTACCCAACCTGCAAGGCAGTATGCCCGACAGTCTGATCACCGCCATAACAAAAATGGGCGAAGATTGCGCCATATCTTTCAAGAAAGAACAGGCCATTTGGCAGCCAATATTGATAGAACAGCTTAAACTGCAATTCTATTCGTTCCCCGAAACGAAAATGCTGCCGCAAGGTGCAAAAAAGGAATATGTGGATTGCCTTGCGCTTAGAGTGGTAACAAATTCCCAAAAGGATTGGCAGGCGAGCCTAAAGATTCACTTAAAGCTTATATGCTGAAAGCCCGCAAAAAATGCCTTGTGCTGGTAAGCAATAAGTATGGCAAAATGAATACGCAGAAGTTAAATTCCGATACCGCTAAATAAGAAAAACGATAGGTTTATATTCTATCCAGCCCGCAAATCTCCTTTGCAAATTATCTCTTTTCCAGCTACCGAAAACATAAAAAGCTCCTGTTAACAAAAACTTAGCATAAATTTAATTTTACCGGGGCGTTTTCTACAGAATTTCTACAAAATCTGCAACCTACTTTTAGTAAAAAAAATTGAAGATATTAATTGTTGAAGACGAGCCCGCGCTGCGCGAAAGTATAGAAGAATATTTCTCGGAAGGAGGCAATATCTGCGAGATAGCGCCTGATTACCTAACGGCTTTATCCAAAGTTAATCTTTACCGTTACGATTGTATATTGCTTGACATCTCTTTGCCAGGCGGCAACGGGATAGATATCCTTAAAAACCTCAAAAATAATGAGCATGCGGATGGTGTACTAATCATCTCGGCCAAAAACTCGCTTGACGACCGTTTGGAAGGCCTCGACCTGGGTGCTGATGATTATCTGACCAAACCATTCCACATGTCCGAATTGAAATCGCGTGTGATGGCTATAGTACGGAGGAAGACTTTTAACGGAAGCAACCTGCTCACATTCAATGAGATAAAAATAGACCTGATGGCCAAAGAGGTAAAGGTTGGCCGTAAACAGGTTAAGCTTACACCAAAAGAGTACGCATTGCTGTTGTATTTCATTGCCAATAAGGGAAAGGTCGTATCCAAAAATGCAATAGCCGAGCATTTATGGGGTGATCGCATTGATATAGCCGATAACCTGAACTTTATTTATTCGCACATCAAAAACCTGCGTAAGAAGATTGTGGAAGCAGGCTCGGGCGATTATATACATGGCGCTTATGGTATGGGCTATAAATTCTCCGGGTAAATGAAACTGCTAACCCGGTATAACCGCGTAAACCTGATCACGATCATCACCATCCTGTCGATAACCGGCTTTGCCTACTACCAGTCTATCAGTTGGGTGTTGATAAGGCAAAGCGATAAAGACCTGAAGGATGAGGAAATGGAAATAGTCGAGTATATCGGTTATAATCATCACCTGCCCCAAACATTCGAGTCCAAATACCAGCAAATCATTTTTACAAAAGTTGCACCCGGCTCGGTAAAGCGGCAATTTGTAGATACGGTTTATTTTAAAAAATGGGATATCAACAATCCCAAGCGCGAAAAATACCACCGCGAAGGCGAATACGATCCGGGGCGAGGCCTGATCACCGACGTTACTGTTGGGAATGTTTATTATAAGGTATTGATCATCCAGTCGACGGCAGAAACGGAAGATCTGATACGTATTATCTTTTCTATAACGGTAGGTGTGGTTTTATTACTGGTAATTGCGCTCATCGTTACCAACAGGCTTATCCTTAATAAACTATGGCAGCCTTTTTATACCATAATAACCGAACTGCAAAATTTCACCATTTCTGATAACAAAAAGATCTCCCAGCTAAAAACATCGATCGATGAATTCAGGGATATGAACCGCGTAGTAACCGATATGACCGAAAAAGCCAAAACGGACTACAAAACCCTGAAAAGCTTTACCGAAAATGCCTCGCACGAATTGCTTACGCCGATTGCTGTTATCAACTCAAAGCTCGATTCGCTGATACAGACCGATAATTTTAACGAAGTACAAAGCAAGTTGCTTAACGATCTCTATAGTGGTGTGTCACGATTGAACAGGCTCAACCAATCGCTGCTATTACTGGTGAAGATCGAGAACGGCTTGCTCAAGGACCAGCAAAAAATCGACCTGCGGGAACTCATCGAAGAAATGTTGATGCAATTTGAAGAGATCTTCCAGGCTAAGGAACTACAGGTTGATACTGACATGGGAGACAAACAGATTATTGCCAGCACATACCTCGTAGAAATACTTTTAAGCAACCTCATCACAAACGCCATCAGGCATAATTACGAGGGCGGTAAGATCTCAATCCGCTTAAGTAACGAAAAGCTGGAGATCAAAAATACCGGCGGGCCGGATGCGCTGCAGTCAGAAAAGATCTTCACCCGCTTTCATAAATCATCCGGTTCCGAAGGCAGCGGGCTGGGGCTTACCATATCCCGCCAGATATGTGAAAATTTCAATTTTTCACTCACTTACCATTTTGATCAGCCCTACCATGTTTTCACCGTCGGGTTCCCTGGCGGGCCGCAGGCGATTTAAAAATTGTTAAGCCCCCCTACCGTAAAAACACCAAAACAGGGCAAATAGCAACTGCTTGTTAAGCATTTATTATCAAACAGTTAAGTCTTGAAATTTGGGTAGATAATCCAACATTTCTCCAAATTCCGCCCGGTCTTTTGCCTGTATACAAGCAGGTAACATGGTCAAAAACTTCTACTTAACTATCATTTTTATCCTTTCCGCGAGCCTTGCATTCGCACAAAATGCAACCCTTAAAGGGAAGGTTATCGATGCCGGAACCAAAGCGCCTTTACAAGGCGCTTCAGTCCATTTTGATGATTACAAGAATGGCGTTCTGACGGACGACAAGGGTGAATACACATTATCAAATATCACCCCCGGCGAATATAAACTGAAAATAAAATTTATTGGCTATGACGAATTTGAGCAAAAAATTAAGCTTAAGACCGGCCAGGTTATAACGCTGGATGTTAGGCTCAAATCCAGAAATGTATCGCTTGCAACTGTTAATGTTTTTGGCAAAATGGATAAGGAATCGGAATCGGCTGCCCGTACATCAGAAAAAAATGCGAATAACATTACCAATGTAGTAACAGCTAAGGTGATGGAACGCTCGCCGGATATAAATGCGGCTAACGTGCTTTCAAGAGTTTCCGGCGTTACTATACAGCGTAATACCGGTGGCGATGAGGCTTATGCCATGATAAGGGGGCTGGAGCCCCGCTATGACAACACATTGATAAACGGTGTTAAGGTTACCAGCCCTGATGCAAAATCTCGTTATGTATCACTTGATGTTGTTCCTTCTGATTTGCTCCAGCGCATAGAAGTAAGTAAAACATTACTGCCGGAAATGGAAGGTGATGCCATCGGCGGTACTGTAAACCTGGTTTTTAAAGAGGCGCCAGATACTACTTTATTTAAGGTGAACACTCAAGTTGGTTATAGTCAGATATTTCTGGACAGAAAATTTATTGATTTCTCAAAAGCTGGTATCAATCCCGAAAGCCCGTCGCAGCTTCACGGCGATAATTATGTAGCAAAATCAGCAGATTTTGATCGTTCTAACCTCGATTTCCAATCTAAAACGGCGCTGCCATCAACCGTTATTGGCTTAACTTATGGTCGCAGGTTACTTAAAGGGAAATTGGGTATCATAATAGCGGATAACTTTCAGAACCAATTTTACGGTACGAACTCCCAGTTTAACCCGGTTGCCCCAAACCCTCAAAACGACTATAAACCCGGAATTACTGACGTTTCTAATCTTACTTATTCTAACCAGCAATTAAATAACGGCCTTACATTTCATGCCGATTATAAAATTGATGACCGTAACCAATTATTGGTTACCAACGTGCTGCTCTATAGTTACCTCGCGCAAGCCCGTTTGAGTATTGATACAGGCATAGTTGGCGGTAATGGCGGCAGGAACGGACCGGGCACAGGTACTGTTACGAACGATGACCGGTCACTAACACAAAAAGAACTGCTGGAGAACCTGAAGCTTGAAGGCAAACACATCCTCTCAAAACATTTCCTGTTTGATTGGGCCGGCGTGTTCTCCACTTCAACCAGGAAAGTGCCCGACGAGGCTGATATATCCATTAACCACCTGATAGCCCCAGATTTTAGCAGTACGCCTGATTACTTTGATGGCATAACCCATAGCTGGCAGCACAACAATGATAGAGATGAAAGCGGTTTAGCCAACCTCACCTATAAATCGAAGATTAAGGAAGCTCCATTAATGATAAAAATAGGCGGCTTATACCGCCATAAAGACAGGTACAATGCTGAGGATAATTACCTGTTGCAACCACTTGCCGGCCCCGCCGGTGGAAAGCAGCAGTTCGTAAATATCTATTCAGCGCAGGATACTGTATATAACCCGAAAGGCTCGGCACAATATGATGTAAATAATTACACAGCATTTGAGGACATTGGCGCTGGTTATGCCGAGTTCAAGATATCACTAGCCAAACTTGATATTTTTGGTGGGGTTAGGGCGGAACACACGTCCCAGGGCTTTGACTATGCCACGTTTATTCCGTCACTTTTGAACGATGTAAGAAAGTCGTATACGGATATACTGCCCAGTTTGCAGCTTAATTATAAGTTTTCAGACATAAGTCAGCTGCGTGCATCGTATTTCAGTTCCATTTCCAGGCCCAATTATTACGAGCTGGTGCCTTATGTAAACGATTCATTTAACGGCAACCCTGAAATGGGCAACCCGGCGCTGAAGCACGCTACTGCAGACAATTTCGATCTCCGCTACGAGATCTATCCTCATGAAGATGAAGAAATATTGGTCAGCGCATTTTATAAAACACTTTACAACCCTATTGAACTTTCTATCTCAGATTTCGGCGGCGGCGGCAATATTGTTGTGGAGCCCGAAAACGTTGCGCCAAAAGCCACCATTGAAGGTATTGAGCTGGTTTACACCAAATACTTTGGCAAAATAGGGGTGTCTGTAAACTACGCATATACCTATTCAAATGTAAAAGCGCCAAAGCCTGTAGCAGATACTGTTAGCGCAACCAACCAAACTGTTTTTAAACTGGAGAGCAGAACATTACAGGGCCAGACTCCTGATGCGTTAAACGCTTCGCTGCTTTATCGCGATAAAGAGCATGGGTTTTTCGTTCAACTGGCCTACCAGTATTTGAGCAGAACACTGTCGCAATTATACGCCGATTACGGTTCTGATTATTACACTAAAGCACAATCGTTTTTAGCGCTTTCAGCCGAAAAATCGCTTAATAAGCACTTTATCATCTTCGGTAAATTCAATAATCTTTTAAATACACCAACAACAATCCAAATCAACGGCCTTACCATCGGCCAGAACATTTACAAGGCCAATTACAATATTGGCCTGCGATACATTCTTTAGCAACAATTAACAATAATAATATGAAAACGAACAAATTTTACTTATTTGTAGCAGGCCTGGCAGTATTAACAGCCCTGGGTTCATGCTCGAAAGAAAAGAATACCAATGTTACAAAAGCATTGCCGCCATCAAACCCAATCACGGCCGGCAACATAAGCGGCTTTGTGAAAGGCACATTGTTAACAGGCAGCACTTATACCGTAACTGCTGATATTACGGTAAAAAAAGGAGATACGCTTGCAGCGCAACCAGGCGCTATAGTTATTATTAAAGCTGATGCGCAAATTACTGTTGATGGCGTATTGCAGATATTAGGCACTCAGGCCAGCCCTGTTTCTTTCAACTCAGATACCAAAACCCCGGGATCATGGGGCGGTTTAGCTTGCGACAGTGCACAGGCTGTTACCATTAAATGGGCACATATTGACAATGCCGGCGGTCCTGATCCAACCGGCAGCCCGCGTAAAACTATTTCAGTTGGTGTGCCAATTAAAGTTGACATTGAAGATTCATGGATCACTAACGGCCAGGATGACGAGATCGGTATAAAAGGCGGTGCACAGATCACCATCCTGCGCAATACTATCCAATCATCAGGCAGTACCGATGGCGAAGCTATCAACTTGAAAACCGCCATAACCGGCGACGTGGCTTACAATGTTGTCTATAGTCAGGCAGGTACCGCAGTAAAATTGGAAACTAATGCAGACGTCCCGTTCCCACAGACTATTGTAAATGTGTATAACAACACATTTGTATCAAACGGCTGGAGAAGAGGCGCGGCAGAGCCAGGCAGGGGCATATCAGTTGGTGTGAATGCTGTTGCACACGCTTATAACAACATTATGGTAAATAATTACCAGGGCTTTGAGTTGTTTACCGATGGCGATGCCGTACATACAACTTATGGCAATAACCTGTTCTTTGCAACATCGGCTACCATTATTGACCAAACTGTTACACCAAATGTTACAGTAAATTTAGTAGCTAATTTCTATCCAAGCGACGGCGTAGGCAAAGCACAAACAACCGACCTTGTTAATATTGACCCGATGTTTAATTCGTTCAATAGTTCATTCTTATTGCCTAATGGCGCAGCAAATCCTAACGATTTCCACCTGAAAGCGGGCTCACCTGCAATAGGCAAAGGTTCAACCAACTTTGGTGTAACAACCGTAGTTAAACCAAATGTCGATCTGGGTGCTTACCCAACAGACGGTACAGGCAACAAACACTAATAAATATTATTACAAATTAATACGGAAAGGATTTGTCCCGGCAAATCCTTTCTTAGTTTTGCGACAAACCATGAAAAAAACTCTTTTATTATTAGTTGCCTTCGCAGTAATGTTCCTGGCGCAAAGGTCATCAGCACAAACCTATATAGCCGACAAAACCATCCCGCTACCCGGCAACGGCGGTTATGATTATGTTTATATCGATCAGGATACCCATACTTTATACGCTTCGCACGGAACGGCTGTGAATGTGGTCGACCTGCAAACCGAAAAGGTTACCGGCACCATCAGTGGCGGCATGAAAGGCGTTCACGGCATTGCCGTAGTACCCGGGTTGAATCGCGGGTTTATCAGCGATGGTAAAGCCAATGCTGTTTTTGCTTTCGACACCAAAACCCTACAGATCATAAAAACAATACCGGTAAGCGGGACTGACGCGGATGGTATCATTTACGATTCGTTTTC
>Ga0206937_10138_pt1 | contig 22123 bp, 14 predicted proteins | sample Alteio_BWOrgHeat_11_FD_152923 | JGI IMG/M metagenome (GOLD analysis project Ga0206937, IMG submission 152923) | Enriched cells from forest soil in Barre Woods Harvard Forest LTER site, Petersham, Massachusetts, United States -... | ecosystem: Environmental > Terrestrial > Soil > Temperate forest >... | reverse complement strand
TTTTTATTACTCTTACCAGCACCAGAATAACGGGATGGGCTGGCGCTTTTTGGTTTGGTACCATCCGCTGGTGCTGTGCCCTTACATACTTTTGGTGGTGAGTATATTTATGACCGGCCGTAAACTAACGCAAAACCAGTTACAGCATAAATATTGGGGCTACCGCACTACCGCGCAGATACTTAGCGCAGCGCAAACAGGCGTTTATATAAACGAGCAGCCGCAAGTACGCTTTAACCTGCAGTATACCGACCGTTACAACCAGCCGCATACTGCCAATTTCGTTAAAACCATCAGTTTGCTTGATGTGGGCATAACCCGGGATAAAACTGTCGACATTTTTTACCTGGATAAAGAACCGGGCAATATTTGCCTTGCATCCGAGATCGAAAACTAAGCCTTTACTATCATGAAGACCAATTATTCTATCCTACTTGCGCTTGCCGGATTGCTGACTGTGCTACCATCATGCAAATGGGCAACAAAATCTATTGACGACACCTTACATGGCAGGCCAACGGTGGACAATACCGACTATATGGCGTCGGCATATAAAGGCAGCGACAACTTTTTGACCAACCCGCAGGCGCTGAACGATGCTGAAAAAGCGTTACGCAATTTAACGGAACTTAAGGGCAAGCAAATCAAGCTGTATAACGATGCCCAATTTTATGATGACGGCCGCATTATGATACAGGTGATAGACCCCGATACCGCCAACAACGTAAACGAATACGATTTTAACGGCCAGGAATGGGGCCCGAAAAAGCCGGTTCAAATCTCCAGCAGCGACATCAGTCAGATGGGCCTGCAAACTTTTGCGTTGGATACGATGCCGTTTAGCCGGATAGCCAAACTGGCTGCCACGTATGCGCAAAAGGCGAAACAAAACAACAGCACTTCGGCAGTAAGCCATATTTATTATGTACCCGAAGCAGGCGAGTGGTATTGTAATGATATGGAAACGCCACGCGCTAATTACCAGTTGTTCTTTAGTCCGGATGGCAGGGTAAAAGAATTTAAACGGGAGTAATTTATAGTTGCAAAAGCATAATTTATTCTGCTATAATTACAACTATGAAAATCAATTACTTCCTAACCTTATTGCTGTTGATCCCCTGCCTGTCCTTCGCGCAGGCGAAACTGGAGAAACAGACTTTTTTAGATAATAAGGTAGCATTGCTTGTGCCCGCCGGGTTTAAGCCGATGAGCGCTGATATGATGGCGCAAAAATATCCTAATCAAAGCCAGAAGCCTGACGTGCTCCTAACTGATGAGAATGCGGAAGTAAATCTCATCATCACCCGCACGCCGCAACCTGTTCAATCAGCGCAGATGGGCCAGTATAAAGATTTCATGGTGTCGTCTCTGAAAAGATCACATCCCGATGCTAAATTCCTTGAGGACGGCATAAAGGATATAAACGGCAAAAAGGTGGGCTATTTTAAGATGATCAGTCCGGCCGTAGATCAGAATGTGTATGTGATGTATTTCTTCACTAACGTCGACGGCAAGGCCGTGATTTTCACCTTCAATTGCACCGAAAAGTTGCTGCCACAATGGAAGGATGCGGCAGACAGCATGATGATGTCGTTAAAAGTGATGTAAAGCCTCCCAGTAAAGGAGTAGCGTCCAATGACAAGATAATGATGTTTTATTCCCTCCCCGGGGAGGGGTGCGGCTGCCTGAGTGCAAAGGCAGGGAGGGGTTTGACCGCCATGTAAATCGCACAAACCCCTCCCTGCCCCTCCCAGGGGAGGGAATCGCACATCCCCCAGCGCATTAGTCTATCGTTTCTCCACCTTATCATAAAATCCGCCGAAACTATTCAGCTTCACGGCATCTTCCTTAAAGAAGTCGCCGGGGAAGCCTAATGGTATGGCGCTTACTTCGTCCAGCCTTTTCAGCTGATCGTCGCTTAGCGTTACGTCGATAGTTTTCAGGTTATCCTGCAACTGTTCCACTTTGGTAGCGCCCACTATCGGGATGCAGGAGAAACCCTGCTGCCTTGTCCACTGCAAAGCCACGTTACCCGGCGATACACCCAGCTCATCCGCTATCGCTACCACTACTTTGGTAATACTTTCAGCGCGATCACCGCGACGGTTGCTTTCAGCTTTTATCCTGCCCTGCTCGCCGCGCAGGTATTTGCCGGTGAGCGCGCCGCCGCCTAATGGCGCCCAGGGTGTAACTGTCATGCCGAAATGTTTGGCCATCGGGGTCAATTCGCGCTCGGGGGTGCGCTGCAGCAGGCTGTACTCAACCTGTAAGGCTACGAACTGACTCCAGCCCATCAGCTCGGCCAGTGTATTGCCTTTGGCCACCACCCAGGCAGGTGTATCGCTAATAGCGGCATAGTTTACCTTACCCTGGCGGATCAGATCGTCCATCCCGCGCAGCACTTCATCTATCGGTGTAATATCATCCCAGATGTGCAGGTACAGGACATCGATAAAATCCGTTTTCAGGCGTTTCAGGCTTTCCTCCACGCTGCGCATCATGTTTTTGCGGTTATTGCCGGATGCGTTGGGATTGGTGGTGTTATCTTTTAGCGTATATTTTGTAGCCAGCACAAAGTAGTCACGGTCGTGGTTGCTGATGTAGTCGCCCAGGATCTTTTCGCTGGTGCCGAGCTTGTAAATATTGGCGGTATCGATAAAATTGCCGCCGGCATTGGCAAACCCGTCCATTATGGCAAAGCTGGTTTCCCTATCGGCGCCCCATCCATTTTCGGTGCCAAAACCCATCGTGCCCAGGCATAGTTCAGATACTTTGAGGCCACTGCGGCCGAGTAACTTGTATTTCATAAGATAGATGTTTTAATTTTTGAACAATGAACATCGAATGTCCAATATCGAATATTGAGCATTCAATTTCAATACTCATTTATTAGAGCCCGTTTTGAAATTGTCAACCAGCATTTTAATTACCCTGGTTATCTTTTCAATAATAGTTTGTTTGGGATTTACATTATCAAAAAAGTCCGGACTAAACTTCACATCCTTTTCCTTTTTTAAAAAGCTTTTTGCAAAACCCACAGGATTAAAATCTTCCGTTCGCTTGACGAGTTCAGCTAATTTAACTTTGGCTGTATAAGGTGACATCTTTATACTTTCAACATCAATATCAGCCAATTTTAAAGCTCCAATGTAGCCAAAATCACCCATCGTAAAACTATATCCTTCCCATTTTCTTTGAATTTGCTCCCATAAGCCAAACTCACTTTTATCAATGATTATTTCCCTGCGTAAAGTGTTTACAACAAGTACTTCAAATACTTTATCATCTTCTTCTTTAGGCAATTCGTATTGATTTTTACTTAATAAAATACTAATAACGCTTTCACCATAATTTAAAACAGCCTCAATAGAAATAAATCCTAATTGTGTTATGTAAGTTTTTTCTGCCGTAATTATAACAACTATCGTATTGCCTAATTCACTTATTTCATTCTCAACTATCTCGCTTTTTACACAATCTATCAGCTGCAATTTTTCTTGCTGCGAAATGTAATTGAGATTTAAGATATGGTCAGCCTCATACATTCTATTATAAAGTAATTTTATCGACCAATTCTTCCATTTATTTTGGAGTTCTTCTAAATAAAGATAAGTTACCGACGTCGCGTCGAAATGTAAACTCCAAAAGAATAATAGTCGTCTATCGATGTTAACAATTACGCAGCCTTCCATCCAAACTACATCCAATAACCCATTAGTCGTCTTACATTCTCTTACAAATTCTATAAAGCGTTTTTCTCCAAGGTATAGATCGGATGCTATACAATTAGCTCTCCAATGATTATAGTGAATTACCTGTTTGTCATCCTCAATAAGTATATAATTTGCCCTTTGCCCCATGTGAAGAATTATGAGATATTTTACAAGGAATGATTAATTATCAAACACGCCGAAGAATTTGCACGATCTCATTTGTTACAAACAATAATACCCCTCTTCCGGTTGTGATAAAAGAACAATTTGCAAATTATCATGAAGATCATCACCCTGCATAAAAAAATAGATGTAAACAAGCTGTATAACCAGTTGAAGCAAAACATCAATCCCTTGTTCAAAAAGCAACGGATGGAAGATATCCAATTCGTTATTACCCGGGTTGGTAATATCATCGACATTGTAGAACGCGAAATTTACCACGCTACCCTATATCACATCGAAGTGATCGGCGAAAAGCTGCACATCACCCGCAACGAGCATTATACCGATGATGTGAACTCGCTGGCGCTTGAATCTATACTAAACAGTATGTTCGAGGATGTTTCAGGGAAATTGGGAACGGATCTGGTACTGGAGGGGTAGTCAGAACCAGGATTTATAGCATTAAGTGGATTAACCAGATATTATCTAAGTGCTTACATCCTGAAAATCGTATAAATCTGTTTAATCCTGGTTCAGACTAATTTATCCACGTAAACTTGTACTCCAGCATGGGGTTCTTCATCCTGTCGGCAACACGGAGCAGCCTGTCTGGTAGTTTCATCAGGTAATCGCGGGCTTTTTCGCCTGATTCGTTCAGGCCGGTCATGCTTTCAATGTGCCAGTCGGCCAGCAGTTCCTTTAAAATATCTATATAGTCTATAGCAGTGTAAATACCCAGGCGTTGTGCAGCATCGGTAAAATGACCGAACGTTTGGCCCACCTTTAAGCCTACCTCGCGCAGAAAATGCGCCGGCATCACGATCTTTTTCCTCATCATATCCTCAAAAGCCAGCATAGCGCCATTGGGGTCGATCTCGAACACTTTCTCAATAAAATATTTATATGCCTTGGCATGGCGCGCCTCGTCTGATGCGATCACGCCGCACATTTTCGAAAGCAGCGTATCACCTTCCTTTTTAGCTTGTGAAGCCACGCGGCGGTGCGATACATTGGTTGCCAGCTCCTGGAACGAGGTATAAATAAAATTGCGGTACGGATCAGGGCCTGTACCTATATCCAAACCATCGGCAATAAGGTACTGGGTGGAAATTTCCATCATGCGCATATTCACGCGACCAGACAGATAAAGGTATTTGTTGAGCAGGTCGCCGTGACGATTTTCTTCCGAAGTCCAGTGGCGTGTCCATTTCATCCAGCCGCCTTCTTCGTCTTTGGATACGTTGTCAACCATGGTGAGCCACGATTCATAAGTTGGCAGCGCTTCTTCGGTTATGGTATCGCCGATCAATACGGCTATCAGGTCGTAAGGTAATTCGCGGGCACTCTCCTGCAATTCCTTTATTTCGTCGAAAAAGGTATCGCGCGATGAGTCGGGCAAAAAATCAGATGGCTGCCAAATTGTATCAACGGGCTTTAAAAAATCATGCATCTTTTCCAGCATAAATTTTTCTATGTGCACCATTACTTCCCGACGTTTTTCTTCAAAGAATTCCATAACCATTTTTTGTGATGGGAGACAAAGGTAGTTTTATTTACGTACAAATACGCTATTAATTTGTTTGTATATAACCGATAGCGTTTTTCATGCAATCGGGCAAGTTTTGTATGGATGGCTTGCCGTTAAAAATAGAAAAATTGGTATTGTAATCCCATAAAATTCCGGGGATGTTCAGCGCTTTTAGCTCCGTGCGCATGGCCTTTATATAGTTACAACGGCTGTCGGCATCGGCATATTTATTGTAAACGCCGTACTCGCTGCAAATTACCGGTACATCATAGTTATTCGCCCAATTCTTCACTATCGTCAATTTATCGTGGATGGATTGTTCGTTACCATCGCGCGGATACTCGTTGTAATGACTTTCTCCCGGGGTATTTTTTGCTTTTGAATTAAGAGGTGGGAAATTTTTTCCCCGCTCGTAAGGAAAAGGCACCCCAATTGTCGCAACCTGGTCGCCTATCCACTCCGCTCCCTGGTGGGTAAAGAAAAAAGGTTCATAAAAATGAAATGAGTAGATAATGTTCTCATCCGCCAGCCTCACAAAACGGCTCAATTCATAAATACTATTAAAATTGGATGCGCCTACCAATAAAGTGCGGTTTTTATCCACTTTTCTTATCGCATTTACAATATTATAGGAGGCATCTTTCCATTTTTGCGGGTCCATATGCGGCGGTTCATTATAAATATCAAAAAAGAGTTCGTTCGCACTTACATTTTGATATCTTTTAGCTAAAAAGCACCATAAGTCGGCTATTTTTTGTGTTTCCCCTGTGTAATTGTCATCGGCCAAATTGCCGGAGTGGTAAACAATTATCAATTTCATTCCGTATAAGCCGCACTGTTTTACCAACCTGTCAACATGAGAACACACTGTTTCAAGCGGGATCTGATGCTCCGCGAAGTACGCAAAAGCAACGGGGAGCCTGATGCTTTTAAAGCCCAGTGTTTTAAGCAAAACAAAATCGGTTTTAGTCACCTCAACGGTATCTAAAATATGCTGGTCCCATGTCTGCTCCAGCCATGAAATATTCACCCCATTATTCAGACTTTTGGCCCGTTGAAAGGCAATTTGACGGACAGACTGATTTTTTGGTTTGTTTTTTGCAAACATATAATGTGCCGGAGCTGTGGAAAACATCAAACATGTTAAGAATAAATAGTGCTTCGCGGTCATATTTGATGTATTTTTAGTGGGGATTAAAAAAATTAACTTGTTTTAATGTAATACCAACAAAAAACGAATAATGTTTATCCATATTACTAAGGAAGAATTAACGAAAGAAATACTAAAAAAGGCCTGGTACCAAACCAATAATATCATCTTTACTATTATTTTGGTATATCCCCTTTTTAGTATTATCGATTTTATTTATGAGCCCAATATCTGGCTTCAGTTTTTCATAGTAAGGATAATAACCGTTGTGGTTATTTATGCATTATACACATATTTTAATAAACGAAAAAGCAGCTACCGCATATTATTACACATTACGTTTTTCCTGCTCTCCGTCACTTCTGCGCTTCAATGCAGCTTGGTGCTGATAGATCACCTCAACATTTACTTCCTGCTTTATTCGGTAATCGTATTGTTCATCAATCTGCAGGCCTTTTGGGAGGCCATCAACTCGGTTATACAAGTTGCGCTGGCGCTGCTGATGATCTTTGTATTTTACAGGATGTTCAGCAATTACGAAATGGACCTGTTCATCAGCAATGGCGCACAGTTCTTCTTCATCACCGCCGGTTTATCATGCCTTATCCCGAGTGTACGCTTTAAAGTGATCGAGCGCGAGATCCGCTCACAGATCCTCATCGAAAAATCGAACGAGCAGCTGAAAGAGCAAAACCGCGACATCAACGATAAAAACAAGATCATCGATATGCAATATGAGCAGCTGCGCAAGCTGGATGAGCACAAAAACAGCTTCATTAATATTGCCGGTCACGATCTGAAAAACCTTATCGGCTCCATTATCATGAGTAATGGGATGATACTGGAAGAAGATTACAGGCTGAGCGTGGATCAGCGCGAGTTCAGCACTTACATACAGGAGTCGGCCGAGAAAATGCAGTATATGCTCAACAAGCTGATGGATGTAAAGGAGATCGAATCGCCTGAAATGAACTTTAACCTGGAAGTGTTTGACATTAACGCCGAGGTGATGCACGTTTTCAAAGGGCTTACCGAAACCGCCCAGATGAAAAACATTCACCTGATAGATAATATATTAAAATTGCCTTTACAGGTTAAGCTTGACAAGGTGTTTGTTGGCCAGGTATTCCAAAACCTGCTTTCAAATTCTATTAAGTTCTCGCAAACCAATAATAATATTAAAGTAGTAACCAGCCTGCAAAGGCAAAAGTTTGTTTTTGAGATAATAGACGAGGGGATTGCAATAGGCCAGGAAGAGCTGGATATGATGTTTAACAAACTAAAGACCTTGAATGACGCAAGCGGAACAAAGGAAAGCCGCCTCGGCCTCGGCCTTTCAATTGCAAAATTGATGACCAAAGAGATGGGCGGCGAGCTGAGCTACCGCAGCGACGATAATGGTAATTATTTTAGAGTAGAATTTTACGTTATAAACTAATATTTACAAAACCCAATGAACAAGTTCCTAACCTTTTTAGCTTTCGTATTACTTTTTAGTACGGCCTCCATGGCGCAACAATCCCTTGTCTCGTTTAAGGCGATGGGCCATGATGATGAAGCAATATTTGGTATGAGTGGTTCAACCTCGTATTTCTTGAAAATAGACCCTAAATACGAAGTTAATGGCAGTAAGCTGGTATTGTTTTTCCAGCCATCGCAGGCATTAATAAAAGACCATTCTTTTGTTAACGTGCTGGTTGCCGATCAGCCTGTATTCAGTATGAGGCTTGGCACCGACTCAATACAAAAGATAGTGCTCAACCTTACACGCGCCCAGGTTTCTGCCGGCAACTTTGTGAAAATACAGGTTAGGACACTGCTTACCGTGTCTGACGATAAGTGTAAGGATCTTGATAACCCCGCCATGTGGATCAAGGTATTGAAACAATCATACCTGCTGCTGAACCGCAGCGACAAAAACTTTTTCAACGACGTAAATATTAGTAACTGTTTCGATTCAAAAAGAGCTATCGTATACCCTGCCGATCCTTCGTTACATGACCTTAAAGCAGTTGCATGGGCCTATGCAAGGCTAAAAAAAGCAGGCATAGCAAACATCCCTGTTTTTGCTGCCGATCAAAAACCTGATTCATTGAGAAACTATATTGTGGTGGGCAATATCTCTGCACTTGCTTCTGAGCAGCGCGACCAGATAAAAGTTACCCCGCAAAGCAACGAAGGCTTGTTCTACCTGAGCAAAGCCATCGTAACCGCTACTGATACCGTTGCGCAAATTGTAACTGTAAGGGGCACATCCACACAAGTTAAAAGCGTAGTAACTGAAAAAGTACCTACTGAAATATTATATATTACAGGTGGCGATGATGCCGGTTATGATAAAGCCATCACTGCACTGGGCAATATGAATATCCTTAACTCAACGTTTGGCGATTATCTGTTGATCGACCAGGCTGAGAACACCTTCTTTAAAACTATCGACGAGAACCGTTCAAAATTAACGCTGAAGCAAATTGGCGGTAACGTAAACTTCATGTCGGGTATCGGTTCGTTAAAGAGTATTTATAACTTCAAAAACAGCGATTTCAGCTTTACTCCAAAAGAGGTTGAGATCCACTTCGAAGCTATCTATGGCGCTTTAAACCCTGGCGACCGTGGTTTCTTTAACATCTACCTGAATGGCTCACTGATCAGCAGCGAAAAGCTGGATGTATCGGGGAAACTGAATACTTCGGTTGTCATTAATCGTTACCAGCACCATAAATACAACACGCTCGAGGCCGAGTTCAGGTTCTATCCCTCAACCGGTAACTGCTTAAACAGCTTTACCAATTTCTTTGCCGAAGTTGACGTTGACAAATCTTACCTCGAATCAAAAAATCCATTTGTTACCAATGACCTTAGCTTCTATCAATATCCTGAAGCATTCAACAGCGGTACAACCCGTATCGTAGTATCAAAAAGCATCGCTAAATACGCTGCAGGCGCCATGGGTGAGATCATTTACGAATTGAACAACAACATTAACGCTAACAATTTCCCTGAGTTTGTATACGCTGACGATTTTGCCGGCGGCGATCTGAAAAAATATAATGTGGTTGCGCTGCTTGCAAAAGACGATAAGCTGATGGCTGAATTCCCTGATGCACCGATCAGGTTCGATAAGGATTTTCGCTTATATAACAGCGAAAGCAACAAAACAGTTTACCGCCTGTCTGACACGGTATCAAATGGCCTGGCTCAGATCTTCTACGGCCGAAGCAACAATGCTACGTTAGTATTAACAGCTACAGGCACGCACCAGTCTGATGCATTTCTGGCAGCTGCAAAATCAATTACCGAGCAGCTTTCAACACTATCAAGCAACGTTTGTATCTCTGACGTTAATGGTAACAAATACCTGTTCAACATCAATAAATCAAGCGAAAACCTTGAGTATATCGATACCAAGAGCTCACTTACCCGTTTCTGGGAAAGCTACAACCTGTATATCCTGTTAGGAATATTGGTGCTTATCCTGCTTGCATTCCTGTATGTACGTTCACGCATCCAGAGGTCGCAGGAAGTATTCTCAGAAGACGAATAATTAAAATATTAATAATTCCACGACCAGGCAGCCCGCGCATTATTTTGCAGGGTTGCCTGGTTAAATTATACAGCTTATCTTACCAACTATAAATATGTCAATTCCTGAACTTTTGATTAGTGAAGGGTTTATTACACCGGACGATAGGGAGAGAATTGAAAATTTATCGGCCAGGACGGGCCAGTCGTTTATTAAGGTAGCGCTCAACTTTGGTTATATTTCCCGCAAAAACTACGAGCGCATACTTACAAATGCAGATTACAAAATAGAAGAGGTCCGCACGGAAGCATTTGATACCGAAGTACTAAAAAAGATCGATCTTAGGTTTGCCGACGAGCAGCTCGCGTTACCTTTAAGAATAGAAAATGGCCAGGTGGTGACGCTTATGTCCGACCCAAGCAACCAGCTATTCATCGATTTTGTAAAATTCACCTACAATTACGAGCCAAGGATTATTATAGCCTCCGATCTGGATATCCTGTGGCTCAGCCATAAGCTGCTCGGCGAATCGTATGTAAAATCGGCTGTTTATGAGCTGATGAATAACGATGCAAGCAGTTCAGCCATCGTAACCTTTACCACTGCGCAACTGATATTTATATTCGTGATAATTGGTATTGTAGCAATTGGCTTAGTGGTTAGTTTTAAAAATACGTCTATCATCATCAACCTTATCATCAGCTCGTTTTTCCTGGTGGCTATTGTGTTTAAGCTTTTCCTTGCGCTGGTGGGCTCGAGGTTTGAGTTGCACCAGGCCGTAACCAAGGAAGAGCTGCGCCAGGTGGTGGATGATGAAGTGCCTATTTATACCATTTTACTGCCGGTATATAAAGAAGATAAACTGATCAAGAAACTGATCTGGAACCTGCAGAGTATCGATTACCCGCGCGAAAAGCTGGATATAAAACTGGTTATTGAAGAAGACGACGACAAAACACTGAATGCCGTACGTAATCTTGATTTCCCTGCCATATTCGAGGTGGTGATAGTACCTTTCCACATGCCTAAAACCAAACCAAAGGCTTGTAACTATGCGTTACATTTTGCAAAAGGCAAATACCTCACTATTTATGATGCGGAAGATATCCCGGATACCGACCAGCTGAAAAAGGTGGTGGCGTTGTTCCATAAACTGCCTGAAAATTATATCTGTATCCAATGCGCGCTGAATTACTTCAACCGTAACGAGAACTTCCTTACGCGTATGTTCACGCTGGAATACTCCTATTGGTTTGATTATATGCTGCCCGGTTTGGATACATTGGATATCCCGATCCCGCTCGGTGGCACCAGTAACCACTTTAAGCTTGACCAGTTGGTTGAGCTTGGCGCCTGGGATCCGTTCAACGTTACCGAGGATGCCGACTTAGGTGTGAGGGCTTATGCAAAAGGCCACAAAATAGCCATTGTGAACTCTACCACCTACGAAGAGGCCAACAACGAGCCCTTCAACTGGATCCGCCAACGCTCGCGCTGGATAAAGGGCTATATGCAAACTTACCTGGTGCACATGCGTAACCCTGCTACACTGATCAAAAAGATCGGCTGGAGAGGTTTCCTGGGCTTTAACTTTTTCATCGGCGCAACACCGGTTACCTTTTTGGTTTACCCGTTACTGCTGGCCATATTCATTATGTACCTTGTATTCGACTTATCGGGTATCCGTACCCTATTCCCCGACTGGGTACTGTTCATGGCGATATTTAACCTGATGGTAGGGAATATATTAATGATATATGTGAACATGATGGCGGTATTTAAACGCCGTTTTTATGAGTTGATATTGTTTTCGATAGCAAACCCGGTATATTGGTTAATGCATTCCATAGCGGCTTATTTGGGCCTTTATGAGCTAATAGTGAAGCCTTTTTACTGGCAAAAAACCAATCATGGTATAAGCAAGGTTAATAACCCTGTAAACGTAGTTAAGTGATGAAGTCAAGAAATGTACTCTTCTTAATAATTACCGCGATACTGGCCATCTATTATGTGTATTGTGGTATTTATTTGAATAACCTGGGGTATTCCAACGCCGAGTCACTTTTTTATATCGAAAAAGCAAAGATCATTTTTGAAGGCTTAGGTAACCGTATTAAGGTAATGGGTTTAACATCACCCATCCTGCCCTTTTATGGTACATTCCTTTTTTCATCAATAGATAAAGGCGTACTTGCACCGGTAATTGCATCAGGTATTGGCACCGCGTTGTTATTTTATGTAATGGCGCGCACGCTTATGCAGCGCACAGGTTTCTTTTATTTAATACTGCTGGTGCTGCTGTTCCTGTTTCATCCGGGTATAATGTATATTGCCTGTTCAGGGAAAGGGATCTATCTCAGTCTTATTTTCTTCTTCCTGTTCTTTCTTAACATCCTTAAGTTCTATCGCTCCAATACCACGTTCCATATCTCCATAGCCAGTATTTGTTTGGTTGTGCTGGTATTTTGCGATTATAAATTCATTTGGCTTACGCTGTTCTTTATCCCGCTGATATTGTCAATAGCGATCCAAAGCCTTAACCTGAGCGAGAAGGAATCAATATTCCGTTTGTTCCTCAGCTTTAACAGCCCTTCGCTAAGGCGTAAGCTGTTCAGCAAAACGTTTGCACTGTATATCATCCTGTTCATCCTGCCGATAGCATCCATCGTTTGCTATAAGCTGCTGAACCTTACCCACGCGAACGACCTGAATTACTTCCTCGAAAGCCCATACGCAACGTGGAATGTATTGCAGGATAAACTGCAATATGACCAGATCGCAACCAGCGGTACCTCATTCCTTCCTTCAGAAATATCATTACTTATTTCAATAAAGGCACTCATGTTTTGCCCGATGATACTGGTGGCTATCTACCTGTTTAAGGATAGCACCTACCAGATCTTAACCATTTTAACCCCGTTTGCATTTATTGAGTTCCTGCATATAAAATATAGCGAAGTGTTCCTTAACTACGAGTACTATATGATCTTTATCGTGCTCGCTTACCTGTGCATCATGTTTAAGATACATGTTGTACGAAGGCAGGGGTTTATCAAATTTTTGCTCTTTGCTTTACTCATCGTTCAAATATTTACCGGTTATTATTTTCTCAAAAATTCAAATGTTCTTGATGAGAAGAATTTCTTTGTAGCATTAAGGGATAGGAAAACGGATTTCAGCCAGCAGCAGAACCTTGATGCCGCCGCTGCCTTGAACAGCCTGCCTACCAATGGCAAAGTTTTGGTTGATGATGCGATTGCTTACCCGGTGGTAGCTTACTCGATACATACCCAACAGCTTACCATGCCTTACCAGGACGAGTTTGCCGGTGCCCTCGAGTCGCCTGAAAAATATGTTGATTATATGTTGGTAGCGACTGCAAAAAATCAGAACACAGGTTACACACAGATCAACAATAAATATGTTGACATCATAAAGCTGAACAACAACCACTTGAGACTGCGCACCATGTATCAGAACGACGACTGGGTGATCTACCAGATCGTAAGCAGATAATACGATAATAATCCTGTCATTTCGACGAACAAGCGCTGGGATGTGCGAAAAAGCGTGAGGAGAAATCCTATGCACGGGATTTGCCGTTATGCATAGCGCAAAAGATTTCTCACCCGCCCTCACCGATTGCCCACCCTCGTGCGGATTCGAAATGACATCGTTTAATTTCTTTCTTGTTACTGATTGAGATACGTCGCCAATGCGGTTACCGCTTTTGCATCCACCGCTATTTGCGCCTGTGCTTCCTTCCAGTTCCGTTGTTCAATGGCTTCGCGAATGCCCGGCATTGTCTTTACGCCATAGCCGGTATAAAAGCCCGGTGCATAAATACTATGTCTGTACCACGGCCTGCGCGGCAAACCATCAGGCGATAGTAATTGCTGCTCGGCACGGTATAATTTTTCATTAAGCTGATGTTGATCCCCGCCATTTTGTAGAGCCTGCTGCCATTGCGTATTCATTTTAGCAGCGCTATGCTTAAGGCTATCCAAAGCGATAGTTAAAGCGGAGTAATCCAACTGCGGCACTTCAGATTTCACAGGAGGCGCCGATAGGTTTTTCTTCGGATCATCAGCCAGTTTATAAACGCCCCCTTCAATCAGTTGATTATCTAACTCGGTTTTGGTACGCATTTCTTTGGTCGTGCTTTCCAGCTCTTTCGTGTAACGCGCAATCGTTTCATAAAGGAAATTAAAATCGAATGGTAATACATCGGCATCCGCCATACGCAAAACAGCATGGCCTGCTATACCTGCCAAAGCCGGCCCATATGCAAAATCCGGGTCTTTAAAACGGCGGTACAAATCGTACGAGTCATAAATAGAATGGTACTCGCCGCCCTCATCCTCACCGCCAAAGCCCAGGTCTATGGTTGTAATACCAGCATGTTGCAGGAACGACGAATAATCAGATCCCGAACCCAGCGCATCAAGCCTGTCGACCTTTCTTTTTAATAACTCTTTTTTAACGGTATCGGCTGTGGCAGTAACCAGCTCATGCGCGCGTTTGCGCTCATAAACGCTGGCGCCCGTCTGCGGATCTTTAACCGACTGGCTAACCTCGGTCATAAACCGCTCCAGCGCATGCGAACCACCCGCACCCAAAAATCCCCTCGCATTTTCATCCGAATTGATATAAACAACAGCTTTCTGCTGCAACTCCTTTATATGATCCTCCAAAAATTCTGTCGAACCCAATAATCCCGGCTCTTCCCCATCCCACGAGCAATAAACGATGGTACGTTTCGGTTTCCAGCCGGTTTTAAGCAAGTCGCCCAAAGCTTTAGCTTCATCCAGCAACGCAGCCTGCCCACTGATCGGGTCGTTGGCCCCATTTACCCAGGCATCATGGTGGTTACCGCGCATCACCCACTCATCCGGAAACTCAGATCCTTTTATCGTCGCGATCACATCATATGCCGGTACAATGTTCCAGTTAAAATCCAGCTTCAAATGCACCACTGCGCTGCCTGGCCCAACATGATAAGTGATAGGCAAGCCACCCTGCCAGTCGGCCGGGGCAACAGGCCCGTTGATAGATGCCAGTAAAGGTTTCGCATCATGATAGCTTATCGGCAACACCGGTATCTTTAATATGGTAGCTGCATCCTTGCGGTCGAGCCGTTTAGTATCTTTTGTAGCGCCAATGCCCGGCGTAAGCGGATCGCCGGGATAGATCACCATATCCATCACCGAACCACGCTGTACGCCATATTCATTTTTGAATGGGCCTTTCGGGTAAACATCACCCTGCAGGTAGCCGTCATCTTTGGGATCAGAATAAATGATACAGCCGATAGCGCCATGCTCGTACGCAACTTTAGGTTTTATCCCCCGCCATGACCTGCCGTATTTTGCAATAACGATCTTTCCCTTTACGCTTACCCCCAATCGTTTCAAACGGTCATAATCATCCGGCAAACCGTAATTCACAAACACCAACTGACCGGTTACATCACCATCAGCGCTCCAGGCATTGGTGGTGGGTAACTGCCCGGCCTGTCCGCTTGTAGCATCGCCAGGTACCGCCGGTTCTTTCAAAATAGCTGTATAATGAACAGGTTGCGTTAACTCCAATACGCGTATTTTCGGTGTAGGATACAATACGTAATAAGTTTGCAGGTGCGCATCCAGTCCATAGCTTTTATAACGCGCCAGTATCTTTTCAGCAACTACTTTATCCCCTGGTGAGCTCAAATTATGCGGGAAAGCCGATAATTCTTTAATGGTTTCACCAATATGTTTTGCGCTCAACGAATTATCGAACGCTTGTTCAGTTTTTATTTCCTGAGCTGAATGAGCGGGAGTAAAACCGGTGATAGATTGTTGAGCGTAGGTGTAAGTTGATAATATTGTAAGGCTTAAAAAGATAGCTCTTTTCATATGGCAGCAGCGGGTTAAAGTGAACGCTTAAGATAGGGAATTTGTATTAGGAAAACAATGCTGGTGGCAATGCTACAAAGTGCAGTCCGTTACATACGTGCTGTGTTCCGCTACTACCGGGTTTATCAAGGGAGTGGTTCTGCAGACAATCATTTTTTTGTGATTTGTTTTACTATTGAATCATTACTTTGACGATTTTTATATTCATCAAAAATCAATTTTTTATTATATGGAAGGCCCAAAAAACTTTTTCACTCCACATGTTGCTAAGTATGTAATTAATAACCCAACATTTTTCCTGGCGCTATTGTCTGCCTATATGTATGTATGCGCATATACTTATGAACAGGCATATCTCAAAGAGTTCGGAATATCAAGCATTCATTTAAATCTTGACGTTAATACAATTATAAGAGATGCAACAAGAATCATTGGTATTGTGATAATTCTCACTGGTACCTATCAGTTATTATTAAGAATACTACATCCTTTATTAATCAAATCCAAACTATATAATGAAATAATACATACAATTGTAGCTCTCTTAGTTATAGTGATTCTTACGTGGTTGTATTTACCTGTTAACAATCATCTATTTTTATATGTTCTTCTTAGTATTGGTATTGTTTACCTATTTATTTTACTATCTCCTCTATTCAAAAAAATCAAACAAAAAGTAATTCATAAAAGACAAAATTCTGCCCTTTCAGAAGAGAAATCTGCCCTTTCAGAAGAGAAAAAAAATTATTACGGATTTAATAAGTATTACATTTATATATTCCTGTTTATTATAAATCCGATATTTCTTTGCCAGATCCTCGGTCAGGGAGAGGCATTCAGACAACACAATTTTGAGATAGTTCATGATAGCGTTAATTATGTTGTTATAAGGCAATATGGTGATAAACTAATTTGTAAAAATTTAACAAAGAAAAATCAAGTGGAAAATAGCGGTGATGTCCTTAACTTAAATAATACCAAGCCCCTTATTATTTCTAATATGGAGCTCGGACAAATTAGTTTATCAAATATTGGTGAGGCAAATCTTGTTGTATACTTAAGAAAGCATTTATTTTAGAAACAAATATAACAGGGCATAGCTTTGGCGGGCTTATCCGTCGGCTGACGGATCGGAATGGGAAGAGGTGGACACTGCCGATATTCCTTTAAAACAGAAAAGCCCGTCATCTTTCGACAACGGGCTATCTGAGTAAAATTTGGCACCGACCTACTCTCCCACGTATTACCGCAGTACCATCGGCTCTGGCGGGCTTAACTTCTCTGTTCGGAATGGGAAGAGGTGGACACCGCCGATATAGGCACCTGAATGTTTTTAGAGATTAGAGGTTGGAGATCAGAGATTAGTAAAAATCACTTACTCCATATTACCTGTTACTCTGTAATATTTTATAGTTATCAGGGATTGGATAGAGGTCAGTATTTCTACTAATCTCTGATCTCCAGTCTCTAATTAACTTAAACATAATTGAAAGAAGGAATTGAATTCGAGAAAAACAACAGTTTTGGTTCATTATCTGTTGATGTTCAGAGATTAGAGGTTAGTTAATCAGAGGTTAGGAAAACCTAATCTCTAATCTCCATTCTCTAATCTCTTAAAACGTCATCACGAAGAAAGCTTCGGGCGATTAGTATTACTCGGCTATGATGTCACCACCTTTATACCTGTAACCTATCAACGTAGTAGTCTGCTACGACCCTCAATGGAAGTCTCATCTCGTGGCTAGTTTCGCACTTAGATGCTTTCAGCGCTTATCTATTCCAAGCGTAGCTACTCTGCAATACAGCTGGCGCCATAACAGATTCACCAGAGGCTTGTCCAACCCGGTCCTCTCGTACTAAGGTCAGCCCCACTCAAACTTCCAACGCCCACAACAGATAGGGACCGAACTGTCTCGCGACGTTCTGAACCCAGCTCGCGTGCCACTTTAATGAGCGAACAGCTCAACCCTTGGGACCTTCTCCAGCCCCAGGATGTGACGAGCCGACATCGAGGTGCCAAACCTCCCCGTCGATATGAGCTCTTGGGGGAGATCAGCCTGTTATCCCCAGCGTACCTTTTATCCTTTGAGCGATGGCCCTTCCATGCAGAACCATCGGATCACTATATCCGTCTTTCGACCCTGCTCGGCTTGTCTGCCTCACAGTCAAGCAAGCTTATGCTATTGCACTCCACGTACGGTTACCAAGCGTACTGAGCTTACCTTTGAAAGCCTCCGTTACCTTTTTGGAGGCGACCACCCCAGTCAAACTACCCGCCAAACAATGTCCTCGCATTGCAAGTTAGACACCAAATACAGAAAGGGTGGTATTTCAACGTTGACTAACATACTCCTGGCGAAGCATGATCATAGTCTCCCACCTATCCTACACATCCTGTACCCGATATCAATGTTAAGCTATAGTGAAGGTGCATGGGGTCTTTCCGTCCCGTTGCGGGTAACCGGCGTCTTCACCGATACCACAATTTCACCGAGCTCATGGCTGAGACAGCGCCCAGATCGTTACACCATTCGTGCAGGTCGGAACTTACCCGACAAGGAATTTCGCTACCTTAGGACCGTTATAGTTACGGCCGCCGTTTACTGGGGCTTCGATTCAATGCTTCGCCTTGCGACTAACATCCCCTCTTAACCTTCCAGCACCGGGCAGGTGTCAGGCCTTATACGTCATCTTTCGATTTTGCAAAGCCATGTGTTTTTGTTAAACAGTCGCCTGGGCCTTTTCACTGCGGCTGCCATTGCTGACAGCGCCCCTTCTCCCGAAGTTACAGGGCCATTTTGCCGAGTTCCTTAGCCATGATTCACTCGAGCACCTTAGGATTCTCTCCTCGACTACCTGTGTCGGTTTACGGTACGGGGTTTTATAACCTGAAGCTTAGCAGGTTTTCTTGGAAGTCTGATTACCTGAACTATTCCCTCCTCCGAAGATTCAGGATACTATCAGCTTTCAGCAGAGGTTGCGTACTTAACAACATCCCCTATACCTACGGCCTTTAACGATCTATTCCGTCAGATCGCGTCAGTTTCACTACTCCGTCACTGCATCGCAGTTATAAAACGTACTGGAATATTAACCAGTTGTCCATCGGCTTCGCCCTTCGGCTACACCTTAGGCCCCGACTAACCCTGATCCGATTAGCGTTGATCAGGAAACCTTAGTCTTTCGGTGGGCGGGTTTCTCTCCCGCCTTATCGTTACTTATGCCTACATTTGCTTTTCCACAAGCTCCACAGTAGCTTACGCATCTGCTTCACCGCCAGTGGAATGCTCCCCTACCAGATGTATTTCTACAAATCCATAGCTTCGGTATACCATTTAATGCCCGTTTATTATCCATGCCCGACCGCTCGACTAGTGAGCTGTTACGCACTCTTTAAATGAATGGCTGCTTCCAAGCCAACATCCTAGCTGTCTGTGCAGTCGGACCTCGTTAGTTCAACTTAATGGTAATTTGGGGACCTTAGCTGATGGTCTGGGTTCTTTCCCTCTCGGCCATGGACCTTAGCACCCATAGCCTCACTCCAGCGTATATTATTCAGCATTCGGAGTTTATCTGGATTTGGTAGGATTTGACTCCCCCGCACCCAATTGGTAGCTCTACCTCTGAATAACTCAACCGCCAGGCTGTTCCTAAAAACATTTCGGGGAGTACGAGCTATTTCCCAGTTTGATTAGCCTTTCACCCCTACCCACAAGTCATCCGGAAACTTTTCAACGTTTATCGGTTCGGTCCTCCAGTACCTGTTACGGCACCTTCAACCTGCTCATGGGTAGATCACAAGGTTTCGCGTCTACCTCCACTGACTATACGCCCTATTCAGACTCGCTTTCGCTTCGGCTGCGTGTCTTAAACACTTAACCTTGCCAGTGAAGAGTAACTCGTAGGCTCATTATGCAAAAGGCACGCCGTCACGGTGTTAACCGCTCCGACCGCTTGTAAGTACACGGTTTCAGGTTCTATTTCACTCCCCTGTTCGGGGTTCTTTTCACCTTTCCCTCACGGTACTGGTTCACTATCGGTCTCTCAGGAGTATTTAGCCTTACCGGATGGTGCCGGCAGATTCCCACAAGGCGTCTCCGACCTCGCGGTACTCAGGAACTCACTAAGCCATTATTACTTACCCGTACGCAACTCTCATGCTCTATGGTTGGGTTTCCCACCCCATTCCGGTTCATTTTAATGTACTATATCGTGGTCCTACAACCCCCTATATGCCGTAACATATAAGGTTTGGGCTTCTTCCATTTCGCTCGCCACTACTCTGGAAATCACTATTGTTTTCTCTTCCTATGCTTACTTAGATGTTTCAGTTCAGCACGTTCGCGCTATTGCAACTTGTCTTCAACAAGTTAGGTTTCCCCATTCGGAAATCCGCGGATCAATTCATATTTGCTGATCCCCGCGGCTTATCGCAGCTTATCACGTCCTTCATCGCCTCTGAGAGCCAAGGCATCCCCCGTGTACCCTTTCTTACTTTCTTCTACCATCGACGCCTTTTGCTCGCCGCGGTATGTCTTTATTATTTCGATAAGTTTGCAGTTATTAGTTCGCTGTTTGCAGTTAAAAACTGCCTACTGCTTACTGAAAACCGCCAACTGTCTCTACTGTTGTTTTCTCGTTTTTCAATTACTTCTTCCAATATGTCAAAGAACGTTTTTTTCGGTTTGCAGTTACCTGTTTGCGGTTTGCAGTTAAAACTGCCTACTGTAAACTGTATACTGCTTACTGAAAAGCGTGGAGAATAACGGATTCGAACCGTTGACCCCCTGCGTGCAAGGCAGGTGCTCTAGCCAGCTGAGCTAATCCCCCGTGGTTAGTGATTGGAGATTAGTTGATCAGAGATTAGGGCCTGTTGCCTTACTAATCTCTATTCTCTAATCTCTAATTCGCCTCTGCAGCTTCGCTGCAGCTGTAGTCCCGAGCAGATTTGAACTGCTGACCCCTACATTATCAGTGTAGTGCTCTAACCAAACTGAGCTACGGGACTGTTTTTTATTAGTTTGCAGTTTATAGTTTGCAGTTTCCAGATTAAACTGCTTACTGCCAACTGAGAACTGCCAACTGAGTCCCTGCCTTGTGCGGTCAGGCCCACATCGATGGCTTCATCTTCCTCCGGGTGTGTGTTATTTATTGATTTAGTGACCGTGTGAATTAGTGATTGGTAATGTTCTTACTAATCTCTAATCTCCAGTCTCTAATCAACTAAACTTAAAGAAATTATCATGCAGCGAGCAGTTTTTTTAACTGACTTCGCTTTTCATTGTCTAAGAGAACAGGATACTGCTCCAGAAAGGAGGTATTCCAGCCACACCTTCCGGTACGGCTACCTTGTTACGACTTAGCCCCAGTTACCGACTTTACCCTAGGACGCTCCTTACGGTTACGCACTTCAGGCACTTCCAGCTTCCATGGCTTGACGGGCGGTGTGTACAAGGCCCGGGAACGTATTCACCGCAGCATTGCTGATCTGCGATTACTAGCGAATCCAACTTCATGAGGTCGAGTTGCAGACCTCAATCCGAACTGTGAACAGCTTTTTGAGATTGGCATCCTGTTGCCAGGTAGCTGCCCTCTGTACTGCCCATTGTAGCACGTGTGTAGCCCCGGACGTAAGGGCCATGATGACTTGACGTCGTCCCCTCCTTCCTCTCTATTTGCATAGGCAGTCTGTTTAGAGTCCCCACCATTACATGCTGGCAACTAAACATAGGGGTTGCGCTCGTTGCGGGACTTAACCCAACACCTCACGGCACGAGCTGACGACAGCCATGCAGCACCTAGTTTCGTGTCCCGAAGGACTGAAGCGTCTCTGCTTCATTCACTAACTTTCAAGCCCGGGTAAGGTTCCTCGCGTATCATCGAATTAAACCACATGCTCCTCCGCTTGTGCGGGCCCCCGTCAATTCCTTTGAGTTTCACCCTTGCGGGCGTACTCCCCAGGTGGAATACTTAACGCTTTCGCTTAGACGCTGACCGTATATCGCCAACATCGAGTATTCATCGTTTAGGGCGTGGACTACCAGGGTATCTAATCCTGTTTGATCCCCACGCTTTCGTGCCTCAGCGTCAATCATACTTTAGTAAGCTGCCTTCGCAATCGGTGTTCTGTGACATATCTATGCATTT
>Ga0206937_10003_pt2 | contig 22215 bp, 20 predicted proteins | sample Alteio_BWOrgHeat_11_FD_152923 | JGI IMG/M metagenome (GOLD analysis project Ga0206937, IMG submission 152923) | Enriched cells from forest soil in Barre Woods Harvard Forest LTER site, Petersham, Massachusetts, United States -... | ecosystem: Environmental > Terrestrial > Soil > Temperate forest >... | reverse complement strand
ATACCAATAAATAACAAACCCGGAACCAACGCGGCTCCGGGTACAAAGATCCTAAAATCTTTAGGTCTTTAATTATTTGTCTTATTAATCTTTTATGGCTGAGGAGTTTTAGCCGTTATAGCACTATTGAAATCCATTGCAGGAGTTACATAAGGAATCACACTTGCCTGCAAAACATCGCCTTGCAAAGATGATTTTGTAAACTTATAATAAACAGTCCCTTCTGTAGGAGTTTTATCCTGAAATGAATACTGCATAGCCAATATTGTATTCGCATTTGCAGGTACATTAACAAAATGCTTCAATGCAATCGGCTTGTAATTTATACCATCGTCCGATCTCTCAGTTATATAATATCCTTCCATATTATTAACAGGTAAATTCCAGGTAATATTCACTATACCATCGGTATTTTGAACATTTACATCAAATGATTTATCAACAGAAACCACTGCCTCATTATTTGAATTGACTACTAATGCCTGATTAGTAAAACTTTGAGCCGATACCATGTTAACCGTGATTAGCATCATCAGCATTGCGATTGTTTTGATTGTGTTTTTCATATTATTTATTTTTTAATTGATTTATCTTTTTGTTACACTGCAAATATACAGTCGGGTAAAATCTTTAAAGTGTAAATAATGGCAAGATTTAGTCTTTGGTAAGATTTTAATCAAATTTGTAAAGATTTAAATGGATAATTCAACTCTTTTTCCTTGTTTAAGATAATTTTGAATATAGCCTTATGAATAAGAATATCTGTAAGATATTAAAAATCTTAACCTAAACTGCTATATATTTTTTGATACCACATAAAAATGTCTTTAATAAAAGATATATAATAGTTATTGATAATAGCCAAAATCCTCCTCAAATTGAATTCCGTACGGAAGTTTACAAATTCCGTACTGATTTTAATGAGTTCCGTACGGAAGTTGATGAATTCCGTACGGATTTTGATGAGTTCCGTACGGAAGTTAATGAATTCCGTACGGATTTTAATAAGTTCTGTACGGAAGCTGATGAATTCTGTACGGATTTTGAAGAGTTCCGTACGGATTTGCTGTTCAACCCTGATTTTCGTCTTTTTAGAGTATAAAAATGGTTTTGGGTAAATGTCATTTTTCCATACCCAATACAAGTTTTTAAATGGATAAAAAAGGTTTTATACGTATTCCGAGAAATCCACAACGCCTTTCGGAAGATAAATGATGCTGTATTATAAAAACAAAACCGGAGCCAACGCGGCTCCGGTTACAAAGATCCTAAAATCCTTAGGTCTTTTATTTTATCGTAGATTAATCCGTTATGGTTTAGGATCGAAAGTAGATGTTACAGCAGCATCAATAGTTGAGGTTGGAGCAACAACCGGGATAATGCTTGTTTGTAAAACATCTCCTTTTTGATTAGACTTTGTAAATTTATAATAAACGGTGCCTTCAATCGGAGTTTTATCTTCCAAAGAATATTGCATAGCCAATATATTATTTGAGTTGGCAGGAACATTTGAAAAACGTTTTACCGCTATCGGAAGATAAGTTACTCCATCACTCGAACGCTCCGTAATATAAAAGCCTTCCATGTTTTCAATCGGCAGGTTCCAGGTAATGTTGGCGGTGCCGTTTTCATTTTGAACAGTTACATCAAATTGCTGATAAGCAGGCAGTACTGATTCATTACTTGCATTAATTACAATTGCACGATTAGAAAATGTTTGAGCTGATACCATGTTAATCGTAATTAGCATCATCAGCGTTGCGAGGGTTTTGATTGCGTTTTTCATATTATTTATTTTTAAATTGATTTATCGAATTGTTACACTGCAAATATATATATGGAAAAATCTTTAAAAAGGAGAATAACTGGAAAATGGTGTCAGATGTAAGTTTTAATTGAAAAATGTAACGAAAAGAGGAGTTTTTATTGTTTTTCCAGTTAAAACAAAAACTCAAGCTGAGAAATTATTGATTGATAATCAATCAAATTTTAACAATCTTTCTGGAAAAGAGAGAATTGTTAGATTTTACCTGGAGGATGTAAATTCCATTAGGAATTGTATAAGATAATGGTATAGAAAACCTTGAAAGCGCTCCATCCATTACATAATGAGTCTCTGAAGAAATCAAATTTCCGATGACATCTGTTAAGGTAACTGATATATTTTCACTTATTCCTGCATAAAAAGAATAATTAATACCATTTGAAAAAGGATTGGGATAAACAGATACAAGATTATCAGTAAAAAGCACACAATTGCAACTAAGGATTGAATCAGCAAAAGCAAAATCAGGAATTCCATACCCTAAAAGACTGTCGGGATGGATGTACTGACTCGCACTTTCAATAATTGCCGACCGAATTTGCATATTTGTCAATGCAGGATGTGCTTGCCAAAGGCATGCTGCTGCTCCAGCCAGAATAGGTGTGGCAAAAGAGGTTCCATTTGCAGACGTATTCAGGCTGCCATTAGGATTATCAGGGTCAATAACCGTCGTCCATTGTCCTTGATCGGCTATATCTGGTTTAATCCTTCCATCAGAAGCTGGACCTTTTGAACTAAATGAGGCAAGATTGCGAGATGGGTCAACGGCACCTATAGCAAGAATACTATCAGCATCTGCAGGGGTTCCAATAAAATGCCATGGGTCATTATTACCACCTGAATTTCCTGCTGCAGCAATTACAAGAATACCTTTTTCAGCTGCTATAGTTGCCGCTTTAGCGCAAGGAGTTGTTCGTCCATTCATATCTGCATATGTATGATTCTGATCGGGATGATCAAACGTAGTATATCCCAAAGATGTACTTATTATATCTGCACCAACGCTATCTGCAAACTCAGCTCCGGCATCCCAATTGTATTCTTCTATAATATTTTCAGTATAGGCATCTTCAGTAACCAAAAGCCAGAAATTTGCGTGAGGCGCTGTTCCAATCATTGTTCCAGACCAATTACTTCCAATACAACTTAAAACCATACAACCATGATAATGATCCTGAAAAACATTCTGACTAACTAATGTATCAGAAACAAAATCCTTAGTTCCGAGAATCTGATTATTGTGCCATAAGCTATCAAAGCCGGACAGAGTATCTACTCTAAGAAAACCTGCATCAAGAATGGCAATTACTTTTCCCTCTCCCATATACCCTTTATTATGAAGGTAATCACCTGCAATCATGTGAATCTGATTATAACCGAATCCATAATTGAGGGCATTGCTGTTTTGATTTGATTCAATTCTTTCTGAATAATCAGAATTAACCTGCAACATTGATTCATGCTGAATAAATCCAATTGATTCAGATTGCTTCAGATTGGGATTTTTCATTCTTCCCACATCTTTTGCACCGACAACAAATGGCAACGCAAGAATTTGATTAAGAACATTGGGATTGGATGTTAAAATTGTAACTCCATTGAACCACTTGGAGCGGTTAACAACAGTATCTCCATAAGATGCAACACTATCAATATAAGCCTGGGTCAATGGAAGGTCATGGAAATCATAAGGAATATTCTGGTTTATTCTCCTTTGAATAGCTCGTGGAGATAGAAATGCGGAGGGGTTATCTAAACTATAACCGTTATTATTCTTATCAGTGAACTGAATGAAATATCTATATGGGTAAGGATATTGTGCTTGAGCATTAATTGAAACCAGAGTGGAAAGAATAAAAACAAAGAGCAGCTTTTTCATGATAAAGATTTACTTCTGATAGGAAGTGATTGTCATTTTTAAATCAAATCCCGTTATTACATTATTAACGGTATTAATAGAATCGTTTTTGAACTCTTTATAAATCATTCCTACACCTTTTGCATATTGCTCCACTGCATATTGCTGTTGAACAAGGTTAGAGTTATTGACTTGAAGAACAGTGAGTGTGGAATCAAAGTGCAAAGTACCAATTGTCAGCGGTTGATCAACAGCGGTATAGGAATAATCCCACTCAGGATAAATAGAATTCAAAGCATTCCCATTCCAAGTAGCATTTAGCTTTACAGGGAATGAAAGTTTTATAAACCTCACATTATCTTCAACCCGCTCGGCATCATTTGAATGCAGGTTTGCAGTCCAGACATTTACAATCCTCCATGGTGTGGTATCATTTAATTTAACATAGCGTTCTATTCTTTCAGTAGTTTGCCCTGTATTATCAAGAAAGGTGGATGTGATATATTCCTTTAATTGAAATTTATAAGTATCCTGTGAGAAGGGACCGAGAGCTATCGAATCATAATCATAAATTACCCAATGCCCTGTATCAATCGGGAAGTAACCAAATCCAGCCGGGTCGCTATTGATTGTTGAAGTAGTATCTTTTGAACAAGCGGCGAATAAAGAAATCAAAAAACAAAAAAGTATTGTTCTCTTCATTTACTTCTTCTTTTCAATGAAACCTCCACCTATCAAATCATTGCCATCATAAAAGACCGCACTCTGACCAGGAGCAATAGCTGAAACAGATTCATGGAACAGCACATCCAGATGCGATTCATCGGTTTGGGTAATAGTACTTATCGTCCCATGGTCTTTGTATCTTATCTTTGTCAATGCTTCCATGCCGCCGTATACGGAATCAAATTTAATAAGATTCAAATTACGGACAGAAAGTTGTTGTTTTTTCAAATCTTCATCTGTTCCAAGGATAACAGTATTGGTTTCAGGAACAATCTCAGTTACATAAAGCGGAGAGCCAATTGCAATCTCCAAACCCTTCCTTTGTCCGATGGTATAGAATGGATAACCCTTATGCTTACCTAGTACTTTTCCATCGGTGGTAACAAAGTTTCCTCCATCCACTCTTTCTTCTAAATCAGCAACACGATGTTTTAGGAAAGCACGGTAATCATTATCCGGAACAAAACATATCTCATAGCTTTCACTTTTCTTTGCGAGTTCTTCAAAGCCCATTTCTATTGCCATCTTTTTAATATGCGGTTTCCGATAATGTCCCAATGGAAACTTCGTCCGCTTCAAACACTCCTGCTTTAATCCCCAGAGAACATAGCTTTGGTCTTTATTATCATCCAAGCCCTTTGAAACTACAAAACGATTGTTCTCTTCCCTCACTTGTGCATAATGACCTGTAGCAATAAACTCACAATCCAGCATATCAGCACGTTTTAACAATGCCTCCCATTTGATATGTGTATTGCAAAGCACGCAAGGATTCGGCGTTCGTCCGGCAAGGTACTCATCCACAAAGTTATCAATAACAAAATCGCCAAACTCCTCCCGAATATCTAAAATAAGATGCGGAAACCCCTTGGAAACTGCAATTGCCCGTGCATCATTTATCGAATCAAGGCTGCAACATCCCGTTTCTTTCTTACTTCCTCCCGAAGCGGCATAATCCCATGTCTTCATGGTGATGCCTATCACTTCATAACCTTCTTCATGGAGCATGATAGCGGCAACAGAGCTATCTATTCCGCCACTCATGGCAACCAAAATTCTTCCTTTACTGCTCATTTATCTGTTTTAAATCTGATACAAAGGTACTTATTTTTTCTGACCTGTGGAATCTTTAACCGTTTTTGGCAGCTTCGGATCTTGTATCAAATCATCGTGATGATAGTTTTCAACTTTAATAATTTTCCCCTGTTCATCCCACGAAGTCCACTTGCCTTCCTTCAATCCATGAACATAAGCCCCTTCAAATTGCTTGGTTCCATCGGTATAATATTGTTTTGTCATCCCTTCAATCTCGCCATCAACCAATACGCAATCAAATTTTACCAAGCCATTATCATAACATTCTTTCATCGGACCGGTTTTCTTGCCATCCTTATAAGTAATCAACTGAACCAATCGCCCGTTCGGAAAATAAGTCCGCCAAATGCTATCAGGCACTCCTTTCTTATAATATTCAAAAGCAAGCAAGGTAGTATCCTCGGAAAAATAACGCCAGGTACTATCCTTTTTCATGTTATAATATTTGCCGATAGATTCCACTTTCCCATTTTCATGATAACCCGTAAAGTTACAATTTACACCATTATTATAAAACTCACTCACACCCTTGAGTTTCCCATCTTCATAATAAAATTTAAAAATGCCGATTTGCTTATTATCCTTAAATTCACCCACCGACAACAGGGAACCGGTTTCATAAAACTTCTTCCAAACACCTTGTTTCATATTTTTAGCATCTGTTCTGTTAATAGTATCGCCTTTCACAATTTTATAGGTTTGGGCAGATAGATGATTAACCGAAATCAGTGTTATCGCTATTATTAAAACAAGGTTTTTAAGATGATGCATCATTCTTATGTGTTATTTGAGAACGCAAATATAGGTTTTAATATTATTATAGGTTGGATAAGCTGTATTTTAGCATATTTACAATGTAAAATCCCTATGGCTTAATTCCTCAGCCACGTGGCTTAACTCTTCAGCCACATGGATTAACTCTTCAGCCACATGGATTAACTCTACAGCCACGTGAATTAACTCCTCAGCCATGTGGATTAACTTCTCAGCCACGCGGATTAGCTCTTCAGCCACTTGGATTATGATATTATTACATTGATAATCAATAAAAAACCGCCTCTCCTTATATAAAGAGAGGCGGTTTAAGTAATATTCTGATTATTTACCTACTCAACCACAAGTTTAGCTTTCGATATATTATCACCCTTTTGCAAGATGACGGTATAAACACCCTTTGCCATTCCATCCAGATTCAGGATATGGGCATTATCACCATTGGTTGCTTTATCAGTTTCCGATTTTACCTCTCTCCCAAGCATATCAATCAATTTAATGGAATACGAACCCTCATCCATAGTGGAGAAAGAAATGGTAACCTCATCATTTGCCGGATTTGGGTAGAGATTGAAGGGGAGCATGGCATTTACAGCTTTTGTTTCCATCATTCTTGGAGATGGATAAGTAAAGGTATAGATAGATGACCATCCTGAGTTGACGTTGCCATTAGATGTGCAGTTGGTCATTATCTCAACATCATAACTATTCTGATTTAGTCCCGAGAAAGTATAAGTATTAGTGTTATTAATAGTATAGTTTGTCCAGTTATTAAGATTATGAACACTAATTCTTAAAATATAACTGACAGCACATTGTGATTGAATCCAGGTTACAGTGCCTACTGAATCTACGTGGATGTTTGTGGGTAGAGCGCAATTACTTGTTACTCCTTGGGTTTTTATAGCTGTACATCCATTATTGCTTACTGCCGATACTGTATATGTACCTGCAGTACTTACAGTTGCAGTAGCAGATGTTCCCCCACTTGGTGACCAAACATAAGAATTAAATCCTGCTGTTGCCATTAATATCTCATAAGTTGGAGCAGCTTGTGCACAGAAATTAAATGATGAAGGATTGCCTGTAATCGCTATCGTTGCTACATTTGTTATTGTCAAGCTTGCATAACTTGAGCCGCAAGCATTCGTTGCACTAACTGTTATGTTGCCTGTATTAGAACTCACAGTTAATGTGATACTATTTGTATTCGAACTGCCAATCCATCCTGCAGGTTTTGTCCATTGATAAGTTGTACCTGATACCAGATTTACTGAATAAGTTTGCGTACTTCCCTGGCACGGTGTTGTATCACCTACTATCGGACCTATTACAGGTGCATGCAGTACCGTTACTGCAAGAGTTTCATACGTACTACCGCAAGCATTCGAGGCTACAACAGTAATATTACCACTATTAGTTCCTACCGTGGTGCTGATGCTGCCTGTTGTAGAACTACCTGTCCATCCTCCTGGCAATGTCCAATTATAAGTAGTACCTGGTACATTAGTTACTGAATAACTTTGCGTACTTCCCTGGCATGGTGTTGTATCACCTACTATTGGACCTATCACAGGTGCAGTTATTACCGTTATAGTCATCGTCCGTGCAGGGCTGCATCCACAGGCATTGCAAGCTACTACAGATATTGTTCCTCCTGTTGTGCCAACTGTAGTTGTGATGCTTGTTGTTGTGGAAGTTCCACTCCAGCCATTGGGTAATGTCCACATATAACTTGTCGCTCCAGCAACTGGTGCAATAGAATAAGTCTGAACTGTTCCTGCACATGGTGTTGAGTCACCTTGTATTGGTCCTGGCTCGGGTGGTGCATTAATTACTGTTACTGCAAGTGTTCTTACAGGACCGCTTCCGCAAGCATTATGTGCTGAAACATATATAGTTCCACTGTTAAGTCCAACTGTAACCGTGATAGAATCTGTAGTTGAGGATCCAGTCCATCCACCTGGAGTAGTCCATGTATAACCTAAAGCCCCGGTAACCGGTGCAACATAGTAATGCTGTGTGGAGCCAGAACATGGTGATGTATTACCTATTATCTGTCCTGGCTGTGCAGGTAAAGGCATTACAGTTATAAACAGCGTCCTTGCAGGCCCACTACCACAAGCATTAATTGGTATTACAGTTATGGTGCCGCTACTTGCTCCTACTGTTAAAGTTATACTTGTTATTGTAGAATTACCTACCCATCCATTTGGTAGTGTCCATGTATAGCCTGTTGCACCTGTTACTTGTGCTATCGTATAAGTTTGAGTACTTCCCTGGCAAACAGTATCATTTCCAGATATTGGTCCCGGCTGAGGAAGTGTTCCTGTATCCACTACCACAGTAAGTGTTCGTAATGCGCTGCTTCCACAGGCATTAACTGCTCTTACAGAAATAGTTCCGCCGGATAATCCTGCCGTAGTGTTGATAGTTGTATTTGTTGAACTTCCTGCCCATCCTGCCGGTAAAGTCCATACATAACTTGAAGCTCCTGTTACTGCTGTTATGCTATATGTCTGATTGGTTCCATGACACATTGTTACATTTCCGGTTATCGGTCCGGGCTGTGCAGGAGTTGTTGCAACAGTAACAAGCAATGAATCCGTGACACTGCCGCATGCATCAGAGATTTGAACCTTTACATAACCACTTGTTGTTCCAATCGAACTCGATGTAATACTATTAATTGTTGATGAACCGGGCCATCCTGCCGGTAATGTCCAAGTATAAGTAGCTCCTGTCACAGCAGATACCGAATAAGTCTGCGAAGTTCCTGAACAAGGATTTGCATTACCCGTTATTGGTCCTTGCTGAGGTGGTGATACAACTGTCACAGTCAATGTTCGTGCGATACTATTACCGCAAGAATTATGTGCAACTACTGTTATCGTCCCTCCTGTTGTTCCAACTGTTACAGTAATACTTGTTCCTGCGGAAGTTCCTGACCATCCTCCCGGCAACGTCCATATATAACTCGTAGCACCTGTTACAGGCGCAATAGTATAGGTCTGCGTACTTCCTGCACAGACTGAAATGTTTCCTGAAATAGGTCCGGGCTGTGAAAGAGAGTTTCCTCCAACTGTAACTGCCAATGTCCTTGCAGGTCCGCTGCCACAAGCATTGACTGCAGCAACCGAAATAGTTCCGCTTACAGTCATCACATTAACAACAATACTATTTGTTGTCGAAGTGCCTGTCCATCCCACCGGAGTTGTCCATATATAACTTGTTGCACCTGCTACCGGAACTACAAAATAGGTTTGTACCGTGCTATCACATGGTGTTGCGTTGCCATTAATAGGTCCCGGCTGCACAGGCAATGTTGAAATAACACTTACTGTTAATGTTACCACCGAACTTACTCCACAAGAATTCACTGCATCAACAGTTATAGTTCCACCCGTTGTTCCCACAGTTGTTGTAATACATGTAGTTGTTGATGAACCCGTCCATCCTCCTGGCAATGTCCAGTTATAAGCTGTTGCACCAGTTACTGCATTAATACAATAAGTTACTACCGAACCTGCGCATACTGTTGTAAGTCCCGAAATCGGTCCGGGCGCATTAGGAGCTGCAACAACTGTAATTGCCAATGTTCTCCCTGCACTTGCACCGCATGCATTAATTGCATGGACTATCAGATTACCTCCACCATTTCCTGCCACCACTGTAATGGAATCTGTTGATGAACTACCTGTCCATCCACCTCCGGGCAATGTCCATGTATAACTTGTTGCTCCGGCTACCGGAGCTATACTATATGTATGCGTGGTTCCTGCACAAACCGAAGTTGGTCCTGTAATTACTCCGGGCTGAGGAGGAACATGTCCTACCGTAACAGCCAGTGATTCGGCAGGACTGTTTCCACATGAGTTTGCTGCTACAACCGTTATAAAGCCGCTCGAATTCATTACAGTAACAGTAATACTGTTTGTTGATGTTGTACCTGTCCATCCAAATGGCGTAGTCCAAGAATAACTTGAAGCACCCGTTACCTGAGCCACCGTATAGGTTTGCACAGTCCCGTAGCAGGGATGTTGTTTTCCTGAAATCGGACCTGGCTGCGGAGGAGGACCTATACAACCACTAAACACAATTGCATTGCCCACATCATTGGCGGTTGCATACATCGAATTTGGCAGAAAAGCCATAGCTGCCAGCAACATCAGCATTACCAATAAGTTTTTAGAAGCTTGATAAAACAATAAAGTTCCAAAGTTTTTTGTTCCGCCATGGGAACATTTGTTGTAAAGGTTTTTCATTTTATTTATAGTTTAAATTGTAAAAATTAAAGAGTTATAAATCGAGTTGCAATGATAACAAAAATAATCGGCTATAACAATTAATAGTGGATTTATATTTTTCAGGCATCCTCTCATCGGATGAATTGTTCCTTTAGTTGCTTAGAAATCCTTTTTATTCATTTTTCCAATCATTGAGATTTTGAATTAAAATTCTTTTTTGGTGCTAATTATTTATTCTATTATAGGGTGAAAAAGGAGAGCTGAAATGACTTCATCTATTTTCACTTACAAGGTTGATTTATAATGCAAAAGAACCTTAAAATAATGGTCTTTAAAACATGGGTTAATCCTTAAGATATATTATGTTATATTTTAAGACAATAGGGAGGGGATATATAAGTTTTTTATTACTGAAACTAAATATTTTATCGTTAGACAAAAGCTTTCGGCTGACAAAAAGAAGCTTTCGGATGACGAAAAGAAGCTTTCGGATGACGAAAAGAAGCTTTCGGATGACAAAAAGAAGCTTAGTTTTTCGGATAAAAACCCTCTTTCACCCGATAAAAACCTTACTATAATCAATATAAATGTTTGTTTTGGAGGAAGGAAGGTTGGATTTTGGAACTATCCGTTAAATTCTTTTTTTAACCTTAGTAGAAAGAAAACAAAACCTAACTCCAAAACCTTCTTACCTTATTTTGTGCAATATAATAAAGTAGGAGGGTAGAATCGAATTCCTTTCATTTTCTACTAAGGTTAAAAAGCTAATCTTGATACTAATTATTATTTACTTATCTTTGCTGCGAATAATTAAACAAATGAAAAAATGAAACAAATTGTTACTTTTCTTGTTGTTGCATTCTTCTTGGTAATGAATGCCGATGGGCAGACTGCTTATATAGCGAATAACGGCAGTAATAGTAACAATATTAGCGTTATAGATTTAGCAACAAATACTGTTATTGATTCAATTCCTGCCGCTTCTTGCCCTCAAGGTGTATCTGTGAGCCCTGATGGAAATAAGGTGTATGTTGCAAATGTATGCGATAATACCGTGATTGTAATAAACACCTTTACAAATACTGTTTCAGATACTATTCCGGTTGGTCATATACCTGAAGGCATTTCTGTTAGCCCTGATGGAAGTAAAGTATATGTTTCAAATAATCTTGACAGTACAGTAAGTGTAATAAATACTTATACTGATTCAGTATCGGCTATAATTTCTGTTGGATTTCCTCCTTTTGGTATCTGCGTGAGTAGTGACGGAAGTAAAGTATTTGTTGACAATCATCTCACTAATACAGTAAGCATAATAAACACCACCACTAATACAATTTTAGGATCATTAACAGTTGGCGGTAATCCTTTTGGTTTATCGATAAGCCCTGATGGAACAAAGGTATATGTTACAAATACTCATGATAGTACTGTTAGTGTAATAAACACTGCTACTAATGCAGTAACAGCAATAATTAATGTCGGACCTTATCCTGATGGTATTGCTGTCAGCCCCGATGGAAGTAAGATATATGTTGCAAATGATGGTGATAATACCGTTAGCGTAATAAATGCTGCAACAAATACGGTATCTGCAACTGTTTTGGTTGGTCTTGGTTCTTATGGTATTTCTATAAGCCCCGATGGAAGCAAAGTATATGTTACGAATCTCTATGGAAGTTCTGTCAGCGTAATCAACACATCCACTAATACAGTTTCTGCTACAATTATTGTTGGTGATAATCCTACTTCGTTTGGAAATTTTATTTCTACTCATACCACCGGGATTCCTTCGCTGAATGGTGAATCATCAACTATCTCTATTTACCCCAACCCCAACAACGGCACTTTCACCCTCTTCTATCCTCAACTCTCCATTCCCAATTCTCAACTCCTTATTACTGATGTGCTTGGCAATGAGGTTTATGCAGAAGCAATCATCAATCAACAATCATCAATCATAAACATTCCCAACTTGAGTAACGGGGTTTATTTTTATCAAATAACAAATAACAAGGAAATCCTCAGAGGGAAGTTTATTAAAGAGTAATATTTTATTATTGCTCCTCTTTTCCCAATGAGAGATTTATTAAAGAGTAATCTTCTTATATAAATCCTCTATACCTTTTGTAAAAGTATCCCATTCAAAACGTTTCTTTTCAATGGAAGCGTTAACACTGAAATCATGCTCCCTGTTATTAGAATAGAAATCAATTAGAGCGTCGGCAATAGAATTAGAATTAGTATCAACAACATATCCAACCTTTTTATCAGGAACTATCTCTGCAAGTCCACCTACATTGGTAACAAGCATAGGGCGCTCGAAGTTATAAGCAATCTGTGTAACGCCGCTTTGAGTGGCAGTACGATAAGGTTGAACAATAATATCAGCAGCAGAGAAATAATATTTAATCTCTTCGGAAGGGATGTAATCAGTTTTTAAAATGATGTTTGATTGGAGATTATATTTGTTGATAAGGTCATTGTAATAATTCCAATCTTCATAACACTCACCTGCAATAATTAGTTTAATTCCCGTTTGTCTGATTCGCTCATCAGCCATAGCTTCCAGCAATAAATCAAGTCCCTTGTATCTCCTGATAAAACCAAAGAACATAATATGTTTATCATCAGGATTTAATTTCAGATGATTAACAGCATCTCTTTTAGCAACCTTATTCCCAAAGATATTATAAATAGGATGCGGAATGAATACTTTGTTTTTGTTATCAGTAAATTGATTCAAATCATTCAGAACAGATTCCGACATGGTAACAAAACCGTGATTCTGATTGATGAAGAATTTAGTAAGAGCCCTATCCCCTATTCTCTTTTCATGAGGGATTACATTATCAAGAATGGAAATGATTTTGCATTTATTCTTTAATAGATAAGCAACAGAACCAAATGAAGGGGCAAAGAAAGTCATCCAGTATTTAAAGATTAATAAATCAGGTTCAAACTGTTTTATTTTATTTGCAGTGGAATAATAAGTGAAGGGATTGATGGTATCAAGAACTCTTGCAGCATCAATCTTATCCGATTCATCGGTATCAGTAACCATCTGACTCTTGCCAGGGAAAAGAATGTTAGGATACTGTCTAGTAAAAGTAAATGCTTTAACGGTATGATTCTTTTCTAACTCCCTATAAAGGGCAGCATTGAATTGAGCAATACCACCACGATAAGGATAAAAAGTGGACAGGATTGCAATCTTCATTTACTAAGAAAACTTTACGATAGCGTTGTAAACCATTTCAACACTGATATCATTCATGCAGCAATTCTCGCGGGTACAGACATTGCCGTAGTAATCATCACAGCCTGATGTCGGTTCTATAATAGTTCCTCTGCCATACATTTCAAATTCATGTTTGTTGAAAATATTATTGAAAAGAATAAGTGGCTTTTGTAAACCGGTAGCAATATGCATCATCATTGAAACTGCAGAAACAATGGTATCGCAATTGGCAGTGATTGCAATGAATTCTTCAAGAGAATAAGTACCTGGATAATAAGCACCTGTTTCATATTGATAGATATTGTTCTGAGCATCCTCATCAATACCACCTAATAGAACAGGATAATAGTTGTTATGTTGTAATTGTCGAACTAAGGCAATCCAGTTATCAGGAGCCCACAGCCGAGTGCTCCATCGCTTACCGCAACCAGTATTTAAACCAATAATCTTTTTGTCTTGCGATTTATCTTTAAGTAAAGTCCATTTAGCAACTAAATCATTGTTTACATTTAAAAGATAAGGCTCATAGTTGAACTTCAAACCACATATCTCAAATATCTCTTCAAGGTAACTCTTGGTATTTTGTTTGGAGATATTATCAAACAGACCTGTTATTAATTTATGAACAGCAGCAGGTGTTGCGACATCAATATGGTTCTCTTCATGATTCCATATAAAGCCATACTTCTCTTTTGCCTTAACAGTAGAAAGGAGAGCACAGGCTTCCATTTCCTTATCGAGATTTATAGCAATGTCATACTTTTGATGATTGACATGATTCACAGCATCGAAACCATATTTCAGAATTTTTTCAATACTTTCCTTAGGGAGAATATCAGGAGAGTGAGTAACCCACGTAATATGGGAGTTGGGATATAGTTCACGATATTTAACAACTAAAGGTGTGGTTCGGATAACATCACCAAGAGCACCAAGTTTAATGATAAGTATCTTTGTTTTTATCGGAACATACTCATCGCAAGTAGGACAAACTTTATCTCTTTGTTTATTAGGAAGGCAGGGAATCTCGCCTCTGAAATACTTACAATCAAATTTAACTTCGTTTAATTCCATACGAAATTAATTGTTTGTTTTCTTTTCAATCAGGTAATGATTTCTATCAGGAGCAGCACGGGAAATCATCTCACCAAGAAAACCTGCAAGAAACAGCATTGTTCCGATAATCATTGTAGTCAAGGCAATATAAAAAGAAGGACGCTGAGTTAATAAACGAGCTGTGATTCCATGAGACACATCCCAGAGTTTGCTAATACCTAGATAGATAGTGAACAAAAAGCCAATCATAAACATCATGGTGCCTAATAAGCCAAAGAGGTGCATTGGTCGTTTACCGAACTTAGATACAAACGAAATAGAAAGTAAATCGAGGAAACCGTTGATAAATCTTTCTAAGCCGAACTTAGTGGTTCCGTATTTGCGAGCACGATGTTCAACTACCTTCTCCCCTATTTTATAAAAGCCAGCCCACTTGGCAATGACAGGAATATAACGATGCATCTCTCCATAAACTTCGATGCTCTTTACTACTTCTTTTCGATATGATTTAAGTCCGCAATTAAAATCATGAAGGTTCTTAACGCCCGACATCTTTCTCGTTGTCCAATTGAAGAACTTACTGGGAATAGTTTTAGAGATAGGGTCATGGCGTTTCTTTTTCCATCCTGAAACTAAATCATATCCTTCTTCTTTAATCATTCTGAACAATTCAGGAATTTCATCTGGACTATCCTGCATATCGGCATCCATGGTGATAACTACATCTCCTTCACATGCTGCAAATCCAACATTGAGGGCTGCTGATTTACCGTAATTCCTGCGAAACTTTATTCCTTTAATATTATGATTTGATTTTGAAATCTCTTCAATCACGCTCCATGATTTGTCTTTGCTTCCGTCATCAATCAATAAAACTTCGTAAGTAAAGGAATGAGCATCCATCACACGTTTTATCCAATCCGTCAGTTCTCGGAGAGATTCATCTTCATTAAATAAAGGAACAACAACGGAAATATCCATATTTTATTAATGGTTAAAAGTTAAAACGGGAAATGTTAGTTATTAATTGTTGGTGATGATGGTTGTTCTTCAAACATTGGACGCTTCTTCCTCAAAAAAGCTGAAATAATTAAAGAATAAATAAATCCACCGACAACTTTAACTTCAAATTGACTAAATGAAACATCAACCATTGTCATTTTATCGTGAGCCTTTTGCATTTCTGTCATCACTAAATCAAATTTACTCTCCCCCATGAATTTTATCATTGATTCTTTATTTTCCTCCATAGCTTGCATACCAGCCAGAATTTCATTTTTCTGCATTTCTAAAAGACTTGCGTCTATTAAAGTTCCAAACGATTGAATCAGCAGACAGAATAAAATAGTACTAAAAAGAGTAATAAGCATTCCTATTCCCAAACCTCTTCCGTATGTCATATATCCGCCCAAATCATTGTTTCGATGGAACTTTGTACCCATAATAATCACAATTATTGAAATCCAGATGCCTGCCCAACTCCAACCGCCAAGTGGATTTTTACTCATAAAATAAATAAGAAGGAAAAACACAAAGTTTGCCAGACCTGCAATAGCACCATATTTCAGGGCTGTTTTTAATAAAGGTTGATTATTCATTAGTACTGATATTTAGATTAGACGGCAAAAGTAGCAAAAGAAATCGAAAATAATTGCTTTTAATATTGTGTAACCGATAAGTTAAGTTAATTTTGCGCCGGGTAAGTCTTGTACGACCAGCTCGCAGTCAACCTCCCCAGGTCCGGAAGGAAGCAAGGACAGCTGCTTGAGCGGTGCGATATGGGGCTTGCCCATTTTTATTTGCTTTAAATTGTGTTTCATTATAGGTTTGTATTATTAATTAACTGGATTAAAATAACAAAAGCGGTATGTTTATACCGCTTTTGTTGTTGAGACATATTAAGATTGAGATTAAACCAATCTCTTTCCTTTTCGGGATTTGCTGTGGAGTTCGTAGGTTACTATTGCTGTTGGCAATAAACTTTCTACTATGACGTCGGGACCGAGGACATTGAGGTATTCGGCGCCGGGGGTTATTGTAAACCATGTAACGACTGCACCCACGGTTTTTCCTGCGCCTACTCTTATATCGCCAACTGTGGATGTATTTTTTATGACACTGTTCTTAATTACTTTTGCCCAGTAAAAGGCTGCATCGCCTAAAACTGAAACCGGTAAAATACCGTATTTGCGGGTGTAATGAATTCCTGTTTTAAAAACTTTGATGATGTCGAACCAGCCGTTGTATAAATCGTTGTTGCTAATGAGGTTGATGAATAAACCACTGATGTTAACAATGTACTGTGTTAATGTAGTGATATTAGGTTTCATCGTTTGTGTAGCAGACTTTTTAATTCCTATTGCAGTTTTAGGGGCTGCTTTTACGGGATTGAATGCTGTTACTTTTGTTGTAATGTTAGTAAGGTCTGCTGCTACTAAACCTGAACCAACGAGTAATGTAACTGTGGCTGAAGGAAGATTGGTGACAATAGAGTTGGCGAAATTGATTAGAGATTGAGGACTCATTCTGGCTAATTGAGAGGGGGTTCTTTTTATCAGACCTTTTAAAGTAGGGTTTGTCTGGCAATATACTGAACCTACTACTTTCCCTATTACATTGGTGCATGCAGTCTCCAAATCGCCTCTTTTACTTGATTTATCTATTGTAACACCTTTATTATTCTGGCTTTGGGCTGTTTCTTTAGTATTGATAACACCTATTAATGTGTCGCAAGCTGTTTTATTTGTGATAATATCGGCGACAGGGGTAACTAGGGTAATGTTGGTTTGAAGGTATGTCATTCCGGTGGTACTTGCGGTGAGTTTATCTTTTTGTTTTTTGTTCATTTTATTATTTATTTCTGAATCCTTTTTTTCAAATCAACATTGCAAGTTTACAACTGTTTTTAAGATATAGCAAATGAGTTTTTGGAGAATTTTTTTATTAACATGGTATGAAATGTTTATTCGCATGGAATGATTGATTATTCGCATAAATGAAGTTTAAGGATATTTTTTGGGATTGAATAAATAATGGGTTTTTACCGCAAAGAACACGAAGGGGGAAGACACAAAGAACACAAAGTTTTGTGATTTGTTGCTTTTATTGTGTCTTTAAATTTATGATTATTCTGATTTTTTCTTCTTAGGTTGAGCCTCCTTATTGGCGGCTGCTGTTTTCTTTTCAATCTCATCTCTGAGGGTAACCAGGTTTAAGGTATCTGCTTCAATAGCTGTTTTTGTGGAGTTTTTATTTGTGCGGGAGACAGGGATATCTATATATCCTGCTTCGGAATTGTCTTTTACTTTTAATGTGCCGCCATCTCCGGGGATATGCCCGATAACAAAATTTACATTTACTATGTGTGCTTCGTGGCAGTTATCAAAGAATGGTTGTGGGAATTGGCTATATAATTCTCCTATCTGGATATTAATATAGATGGGTTTATCTGTTATACTATTAATATATAGCTTACCATCTAATGAGGAGATATGGGTAATATTGCATAGATAGAGATATAAAGAGCCGCCGAGGGGATTGGGAATTGCTACTCTTTTGTGCAGGTATTCTATTATTGACATTTGGGGTTTCTTTTTTGTGGAGGGGATTTTTGTTGTTTTCATGTTTTTTATAAATTTCAGACTGCAAAAATACCATTCATTTTTCCACAATCTTTTATATGATTATAGAAATAACTTATATAATTTATAATTGCTAATTGAATCAGTGAGGTGGGATATATATAATTATTGTATGGATAATGTTGCTTCTTAAATTTTACAACCTGTCAGGAAATCGTGAAGGACGATTACATTACAGGATGTTTTTCGAGCTGTAAGGTTGGATACCCAGGGGATTAAAAATCCCAAACTCTATGGACGAGATTGCAAATCTCGACCAGCGGGGTTACAAACCCCAAACACCAGCGGGGTTACAAATCCACAGTGAAATTTGCAGGATTGCAAATCCTGCACAGCAGGTAATCAAAGTCTTTCCATTACTTTGATAATGTTTTTTTCCATTTTAAATTTCATAGCAACAATCAGGATGTTCATTTTTACACCAAGAACAAATGCTTTTGAAAGATTGCCGGTGACAGAGCTTATCCCTACCCTGGCTTTATAATTTATTGGTATCTGAACAGAAGAAATTTTATTTCTAAATCCTAAAATCATCATTTCGGGACCAAAGAAATTTGAATTAACCGTAAATTGCCCATCCAATTTTTCAAGTGCATCCTTGGTGATAATTCTATAAGTGCAACCCACATCTGTAAGGCTATTGGTATTAAAAAGCAATACTATAATTTTTGCAGTTGCCCAATTGCCCCATTTTAAGAACCATCCCATATTAGCACCTTCCCAAATAAATTGTTTGGAAGTTCGTGAGCCATAAACTATCGAGACATCTTCAATATAAACAAGAAGTTTAAACACATCAATTGCCTGAAATGTATCATCAGGTTCGCATACAACAATCAAGTCTCCGGTAGCTTCCTTGAATCCTCTGCGAATCGCGCTACCATAGCCCTGTTTCGTTTCAATAATTTCAATAGCATTTGTTTGCGCCACTTCTTCAGATGTTCCTGCAGAAGCATTGTTATTGATTACAATTATTTCATCTATAATATTAAGGCTTTCAAAATCGAGGATAACCTTTTTAATAGAATCCCTTTCATTGTAAGTAGGTAAAATTAAACTAATCTTTTTTCCTTTATGCATTTTACTTTTTAGCTATTACCAACATTTGCTTAGCAAATGGATGGATTGGTAAACTCAAATAAATTTTTGTTAAAATATATGTTTTAGGGAGAACAGAATAAAAACTAAAAGGTAAAAAGCGTTTCATTATGGTTTCAATTTTAAAGTTTTTACTTTTCAGAAAATCCGGAAGGCTTCTATGACTGAATGCTTTAATATGAGTGTAATCATCCCAATATTCGCGGTAAGCATAGAAATAATTTGGTTGTATCAAAATCAATTTCCCTCCTGGTTTGAGTATGTCAAATAACTTTGAGGATAGAATTTCCAATTGTTTATTATCGAGATGTTCAAGAACATTGCTTGCAAATATTACATCGGCAGAATCCGATGGAAAAGATAGTTCTGAAACATTGAGATTATAAAATTCAACGTTGGCATCGCAGTAATTTTTAACTATAGGGTCTATGTCAACAGCTATTTTTCTCTTTGCCTGTATTTGATTTATGAAATCACAATATCCTGGTCCTAATTCAATAATTACGCCATCCTTACTTACATGCTCTTGTAAATATTCGGTTATTGCTCTCCAAACTTTTTTCCTTCCATTCTGATAAATAAATCTACTGTCAAAGTATTCACTCATAGTTATTTGTATTTATTACTTTAGATTTTTGAATATTGATAAATAGAAAATTCTCCTATTTTCTTAATCATATTAAAGTTCGTAAACTTAATCCCGAACAATTCAATGCTTCCATCTTTTATATCAAAGGAATCCGGGTGATTCTTTCTATCTACTATCAAATACTTTACATATCCATCATTAGCATTACTTTTAAAATAGCTATAATCAAATACATGCCTGACATTTGTAAGCTCTACAACTTCCTTATGATTCATGACGGTATACCTGATTAAAAAATTTTCCAGTGAACCTCTGTCAGCAAGATAAATATGTGCACTAGTATCAACCTTCAAATCTTTAATAAAATAATCAGTTACCTGTTTTTCATTATCATACAACTCTTTTTCATCGCTTCTATAATGGCTTATATAAACTGCAGAAAACAATTCCGCTGACTTAAAGAAAAGAACAATGACTATAGCTAAATAAATAAAAATTTTAAATATAATTTTCTTTTCGGATTGTATGGAAGATAAATAAATAGCCAAACCAATAAAAGTGAAAATATAAAAATCAATTAAATAATTAAGACTTGCACCTATTTTAAATCCTGTCGCTATACCAAAGGCTAAACTTAAAGCAATGGAAACACCTAAAAATTTGTATTCAATAGTTGTTTGTTTTAAAAAATATATTGAAAAAACTATGCCTATAATTAAAAAGCATAGCATATCAAGATAATACCTGTTAGTAAATATGCTTATGAAAAAGAACAAGGAATATCCATGATTTAATCCAAGTATAGTATTCTGATAGATTGTATAATATTGGTCGTTAGGAACGATGGAAAAAAATATAATTGCTCCAAAAACTATAAATGATATAATTGTTATTCCTAAAAATTTATAGTCCTTATTAATAAATAACAAAAAGAAAACATAGATACCCATTATCATCAAACCGCTTTGTTTAGTAAATAATGTAAGAACCGCCAGCAGGCATGATATTATTAGAAAAATTACCTTATTCTTAAAAAAGACTGATTTGATAAATAACAAGAAAAATGCAAATGAACCCAATGATAACACAATATAAAGGCAGTCGCCTCTTGAATAAAAATGTGGAGTTAAGGTTACAAATGATAATACACATGCCAGAATATTCAGTCCAACTTTTACCCTAAAAACCTTATGCAATATTGCTGCAATAATAAACAACATAATTATATTTAATGAAAGAGCTACTATTCTGCTTGTCAAGTAAACATCATAAGGATTATAACCGTTTATTCCAGTTATTTTCTCAATAAATGCAACAAGATAAAAATGTAACGGTGCATATTGAATTATATCGAACGGTGGTACCTGAGGGTTTTCATATAAATTATATCCTAACAAAATTTTTTGTATGCTGCATATCCAATAATGTTCAAGCCCTCCTATATCAAATGTATGAAAAAACATTATCTTTATTCTTAAAAAAAGTATTAGGATAAAAGAAATTAGGGAAAATACCACCAATAATGAATTATAATAAGGAATTATATTTACCTTTTTCATTATTTCAATTCTTTACTAGTCTCATTTTTATAGTTTGAAAAAACAGACTGACTTCTGGTGGTTGTAATCTCATGGATTTTAATCCGTCAAAAGCAATACAAACAAAGACTTTCTTAATACTATCCTCCTTTTCAGAAAAAAAATATCAGGTATATTATATACTATAAACATCAGGAAAATATTTTTATTGGGGATTATTGGTAAAAATCGGAAATTATATACTATTATAGAATTATTTTCAGTTTCACCCGGCAATATTAACTATATATATCCAATAATCAAAATTAAATGATTTATAATGGTTTTGTAATAGATTGAAACCCGTCGGGAGCTAAAAAGCATCACGAAGAAAGTCGGGACTGGCTCTTACAGGTTTTTTTGAAAACAATGGTGTTTTATTTGGAGTGAATTGTATTTTATTTTGAATGATTGCTTCTTGAAAAGGGAACAATGTGATAAGAAATGAAATCAATTGTTCTTAAATTGAAACCAATTATATTATTTTT
>Ga0206937_10135_pt2 | contig 22359 bp, 9 predicted proteins | sample Alteio_BWOrgHeat_11_FD_152923 | JGI IMG/M metagenome (GOLD analysis project Ga0206937, IMG submission 152923) | Enriched cells from forest soil in Barre Woods Harvard Forest LTER site, Petersham, Massachusetts, United States -... | ecosystem: Environmental > Terrestrial > Soil > Temperate forest >... | reverse complement strand
CAAAGGAAATACAGCTAAGATTCACCATGCGGGAGCAGACGCTTCCAATCGCCTTTGGAGTCACGACACACCGGGGATGGATACCAGTAAGCAGTAAGCAGTGATCAGTATCGTTTTCAGGGCCTGAACACGTGCAGCCGCCCGCTCACCGGATCAAGCGACGCGGTGATGAAATTATTAGCCGGTTTTGCACCGCTCGACGGGACCGGGTCAGTCTCCAACTTGAAGGAAATAAACCACTTGTCGCCGTTGCCGGGGCCGTTGGGATCGAGGCTCGTGCCGCCCGAGGGCCGGAATTGAAACGCCACATAGGTTGCATTGTTGAAAACCGGGAGATTTTCCGTGCCGGTCGTCGGCGCAAGCAATGTCGTCACGCTGGCGTTGGGGATCGGCAGCATACTTGAAAACTTTCCGGTCGTGTCCGAAACCATGATTGCCCCCGTGGGAAGATATTTCACGCTGGTCAATGGCGTCGCGATGACTCCCGTCGGATCGTACGTAAATATGCGCATCGCGCGATAGGCCGTGGCATTGGTCCCATCGGTGGGGCCGGGCAATTTGTAAAATCTCACCTGCACGAGACGGTTTTGTGTCAGGGACGTCTGGCGCGCCAGGTTCAACTGGTCCACCACCATGTTGGCCCCAGCGGTAAGATTGGTGGCGCGTCCCACGGAGTGGAATGCCGGCACCACCATGGCCATGATCAGGATCATGATCCCGACCACCGCCAGAAGCTCGACCAGCGTGAACCCTCCTTTGTCGAATTCGATGTTGGATGTTGGACGTTGGAAGTTGGAAGTTCTTTCCCCCGTCCCCCTTGGTGCCTTGGTGATTGCCGCCCTTGCTACCGCCACGGCGGGACCTCTCCCAGAGTCGAGTTGGTGGTGAATTTCCTCTCTCATGGCGCGAATTGTTTGCTGCTGATCACACGGAAACGGTACGGCCCGAGGGTGACATTCGGGCTGGCTTCCGTGTAGGGCACGCCCCCGCTCGAAGTCTGCCCGTTGGCATCCACAAATCCCGCACTGGCCGGATCAAGGTACCGCTCCACCACGAACGAGCCGCGGAATTCCCCGGTCACCTGGTCCTCTCCGTTGATGAAGGACGCCGCGCCCGTAAACGGATTTTTCTTCAAGCTCTGCACGCGCACATGCACAGTATAGGTATTCGACCTGGTGGTGAGCCGCGGGTAAATCGACGAATAAGGCCGCTCCAGGCTGTTGTCGCCTGTTAGAAAATTTCCCGTCTGCGAAGTGTGGTCGCCGACGTAGTCGTCGTTCCAAAAAGCAGCCAGCTTTGTCTCGATGGAACCGGCCGGTCCTGTTGTATCGGAATTTGTGATTCCCGCATTCAGGTACGGGCTTTTTCCCGACGGGTCAGTCTGGTCGGCCGGGATCAGTGGGATGGTGGTGATCTCCGAGGCGGAGATGAATGGCTGGTTTTTGTTGAAACGATAATCCAGTTCGCGCAATGTATCGTCGATATCGATATTCCGGCGCACGGAGACATTCACTCCGCCGCCCGCCCCGCCGGAGGAGCCCTGCTGGTAGGTTCCCATCGATTTGTAGAAATACGAAAACGGCCATGTCCCGGGAGGATTATCCGCTGGCCGGTAATCGACATGGTTGGGATCGAGCGCGATCATTTTTGCCGATTGCAGCACTGCGTAGAGGCCGGTCTTGCGCGTAATGTAGTTAAAAGGCGCAATCTGGTAATTCAGGTTGATCTTCCCCCCCGTCGCAAATGGCTCGCTGATCGGATAGGGCTCCACCACCGGCATCCAGAAAAGGTCAAGCAGCAGGTGATCGGGAGGCGATACCGCCCCGGGATGGCTCGCCCCGCCCGGAAAATACGATCGCGGCGGGTGGAAAAGCAGTGTCTGCCATGGCTTTCCAGCCATTACACCGGTGGGAAGCGAGCCAAACATCACCGGCGAGGAAACCTGCCGGTTTGGTGAGAAAAACGTGCTTTGCTGTGCCAGCGAGCCTTCCCCGGCCGCGAACAGGCCGACGTAAGGGGCCTCGGTGCTTCCCGAGGAGATGATAACGTCCGTCCCCTCATCCACTTTATTAAGAAGCGGGCCGTCTCCCACAAACGCAGGCCCGTTGTCCCAGTCGCCATCTTGGGAATTGCCCTGGCTGTCGGTGAGAAATACTCCATTGATGCCCCCTGGAATATAGGAACAAATTCCGGTGTTGTACGTCGGCACACCCCAGTTGTTATATCCTGCACTGGCGCCACCCTGGATGAGGGTTCCAAACTGCACGTTTGTCCACATCCCGCCGGTATCACCGGGTTGGGACGTGACGAGATAGGAATGCCTCATGCTATGCGTTGCCCCCACGGTGGCGGTCGCATTCGGCGGCATCTGGAACGCAGAGGCCGGAACGGTTCCCGTCATGGCAAGAAGCCGGAAATCCCCCTTGATGGACCCCGATGTTGCAACCAGCGACCGCACAGTGTCCCCATTTGAGATGGTGGTGGTCGGAAGCCAGTTATTGTTCAGGATCAAAATACCGGCGCCGTTCGCACAACGGGTGCCTGCAGGGCTGCCGCCCGGAAGCGGGAAAATAGGCTGCATGGCATAGGTGGTCGAAGTGCCCGTCTGCACGGTACCGGTCATTATGGCCGTCTGCTTCTGGCTCATGGCCAGTTTCGGAATCGGAACTGTGCCGCTGAATTGAAAGTTAAGCGTCTGGATGATGTTGCCGTTTTTGGCAATATCCGGCGCGTAAATATCAACCGAGAACGTGCTGCTGGTGATCACCAGCGGGGATCCGGATGTCTGGGATGCTGAAGTGGAAGATAAAACCGACGTTCCATTGACAATGAAAGTGCCGGATGTCGGCGGTATCACGGTCGGGTTGTTGACGAACATCGTCATCGCTCCGATATCGCCCCCGATTTTACATTCGTTATCACCACCGGGGTTCAAAAAAGCACCGCCTGTTCCCGTCATGGTGATTGCCGTGCTCGCAAACGGGGTCACGGAAGTGCCGCTCTGGTCGGTGAGCTTGATCGTGCTGATTTCCGGGTGAAACTTGATGCTGATGTCGTTATACAGTGCGGGAAATCCGGCCATGGGCGAAAACAGACGGGGAATAAGCGCGCACTGAAGCTGGGTTTTTAGCGTGGGATCGTAACTTAAATTACCGCCGATAAGGGTCGGCCCGGTGTAGGTGACGCCGCTGCTTGTGATCTTCGCGATGTTGGCTTGCACCACATTTTTCCAGTTTGGATGCGGCGTATCCGTATAGGTATAGGAGGTGCCGCCTATGGTATTGGTTGTTTCAGGGGTATCTTCCGCGTCAGTGGAAACTATGCGCGTATCTGTTTTGAGGATTACCAGGGCGAGTTCCGGTATGGTTGCGACACGCCCAAAGCCCCGCGTGCCATTTCCCGGCACGATGGGAACGACCTGCCCGCTGGCCGCCGAGCCGGAGCCGACGGGCCCTGTATAAGCGCCGCCTGCCGACGCGGTGATATCCACAAGGTTGGTGCAACGGACATAGTCGAATATCTCGGTCAAAATCTGGTTGCGATCGGCTCCGTATTTGGTGCCAAAGTTGCCTCCGAATCCCGGAATTGCCTGGCCTGTAAGGGTCTGCAGGTAACTGTACAGCGCCGCATTGCGCGTCCCCCAGTCCGTGGTGGAACTGGTCGGGTCCTGCCGGGTGAAATAAAACGGGAGCGTGGTTGTGCTGGTTCCCCCCACCGTCGAGCAAAACGCGATTAACTGGTCAAGGGCTGTCATCCTCGACGTGTCGGTGCCGCTGTTGATCTGGGCTTTTGTGATCGGCCAGATTGCGATACGCGGCATGTTAAACAGGTTTTGCTCCGGGGCTTTGCTGTCCGCTGTGAGGAAGAACTTTGTCCTTTCCACCAGGGGGCGCGGATCGCCTGTGGAAAGGGTGGGTGTTCCGGCGGCGTTTTGAATGGTCCTGGATGGCGTATAGAGGAGTTCATCCGCGGTCGCATAAAGCCGGTCGGTATCCGGTGTGACCACCGCCAGGGCCCGCTGCGTCCCTCCCATCGATGACGCCGTCCCGCTATCCGCCACCCGGGGAGTGATCGTGGTGATCGCGTTGACAAATGCCTGCCTTTGCGAGGTGGTCAACGTGCCCGTGAGCGGATACCCCAGCGCATTTCTTATCCAGACGCCAAGGACCGGGGAAAGGCAGGTGGTTGCGGGATGGCCGGGATAGCGCTGATATTCCTTTTGCGCGCCTTGATACATGCCAAGGTCCCATTCGTAAACCCGGGTCACATCCACATTCGCAGTAGTGCCGTTGTAGGGTGGGTAAGGTTGCGTATCGCACACCGGCGTATCCCAGAAAGTCCCCTCGGACGCCGTGTTGATATTGACCTTGGAGGTTTCGTCGTCCGTCCAGAATGCCACGCGCGCGACGATGGGATTCGACGCACTGGGCGTGGTGGTGCCGCTTGCGACGGAAACATTCGCACCCGAGGAAGTCGTGGCGGTTAACAACGTGCCGTCTTTGAGCATGTAGAGCCACTGCACCGGCATCGGCACGGGATTTGTCGCTGCCGTGGGGGTGCTTCCAGGGGCGTAGGTGATGCCTACTGCGGCGGGATTTGTCCCGAATCCCTGGATATCGGGATTTGTCCCGTCGGTGGAATAGGAAAGTGTCGTGGTCCCATCCTGGGTGATCGATTGCAGCGCATTCCCGTCGATAATCGGAAAAACCGGAAGATTCGTCCCGCTGGTGACGGGGCTGTTCATATCCGTATAAAGATTGGGTTGCGAAAGCCATGTATTCCCCCCTGCCGGCAGGTCCGCCCCGGCCGAGGGATCAAATGCGCCGGCCACTGTCATCTGGCTGGAGGAATAAAGCTTGTACGCGGTCACGGGATTCCCGCTGGTGTCATAGGTGCGGATCAATCCGGGTTGCGAGATCCATGCATTGTTGGAGGCGGTGGAAGCCTGGCGGATCTGCGCGATCACCAGGTTGACCGCGGAATCCGCCAACATCCTCACATTGGCTTGTGATTGGTAGCCCTTGGAATCCGCAAGGTCGGTCGTAACCCGGGACATGAACGCAATCACGATCACGGAAAGGATCACCAGCATCCCCAGCACGATGAGCAGCGCCACCCCGGACCGGCGGCCTGTTTCCACACCGCGGGCGTTGCCGTCCAGGATGCCGTATCTACAATCTTTTTCAGGGACCGGGACACGACAGAGCGTGTCCCTCCAAGCGGTGCTCTGCCTGGATTGGGAGCACTCCATCATACGTTGGCTTTTGCCCGGTGGCCCGTCCACACGACGCTCAAAAAATTTACGAGCCGCTTTAAATGAGCCTTTCTTCATCGTTAGTTGCTCCATTTCGCTTGTGAGATGCTGATGCTTGTCGAGAACACGCGGTAGGTGATGTGCAGGTTTGCCAGCGCTTGCTGCAGACTTGCGAGATCGGTGAGATATTCATCTCCATACTGCCCGTTCGCTATGCCGGTCGCGCTGGAGGCGGTCTGAAAAATGGAAGACAGGCCGCCCGGAAGTGCGGTGTTGGTGAATGTGGGCATCACCTTCCCGTTCACCGCCGCGAGCCGGAAGGCGCTTGGCTCGTCTATCGCGACCATGGTCACTTGCACCAGCGGCGGAAGCTGGTTGCGCGTTGTCCTCACCAGCGGGCTTGAATCCGCATTGGCCACCACAGGGTTTGTCGGGCTCGTCGTGACCCATGCGCGCGAATCGTAGGCATAGTGGGGGGCAAGTTGCGCCAGTGCTGTCGTTCCTGTGGTAACGGTGGTGGGATCGTTCGGTGACCGCATCGGGAGGATGATCAGCGCGATGATATTATCCGCGATGGTTCGCTTCAGCGCACTGCTGAGAGGTGTTATAATCCAGTCCGGTGGAAAATTAGGGGGATTGCTTATGGCTCCTGATGTATAATTGTAAATCAGGTTTGACTCCGTAGGCACGCTGAGTTCCTTCAGCCGGAAACGGTAGCGCAGTGGAATGGTCGCGGTGCCGCTCGTAGTGGTTAAAAAATTGGGGCGGTCGGCGGTATCGTTGGAAAATTCGATGAAATATCCGCACTCATTCACAAGGTTGGCCAGGGTCGCCGTGGATGTCGTGGTGGAGGAGTAGCCGAGCGGCGCCTGGAAAAACACCGCATGGGTTGTATATGCCAGGGGGTTGGCTTTTAAAAAAGTGACGCCCGAAAGCAATCCTGTGGAATAGGTGGTGGAACCCACTGCCTGGCCGGATATGAATTGCAACTCCGACTGGCGCAGGTAGGAGCTTGGCACAAAGGTCGAGGCGTTGGCTGTCGTGCGGGGATTGCCATTCACATCCGCATAGTCCCAGTACGTATTCAACATCGCCTGGCTGATTTTTCGCGTCATCGACTCGAATCCCGCCCTCGCCTCCTGGAACGAATCGACCTTTGCCTGTGTGTGCTGCATCAGGTTGGTCGCGTAGTTCGTGATCTGGACGGTCATGACCAGGATCAGGACGAGGATCCCGGTGGCGACAAGCAATTCCACAAGGGTGAATCCGCCGTTTTTGGGGTTCCGCGCCGGGGTAAGCGGGGAATCGCCACTATGCCGCCCGCGATTGGTTGGAATTCTACTCAACATGGCAGACAGGGCCCGGCTCCCGCGCTGAACGATCCGGTCGGGATGACGCATGGATCAAAGTCCGTTGTTGGCGACGTAGCTGGTATAAACGCGGGTCGCCGATGAATTGGAAACCTTGCGTATGGTCACGGTGACGGTTGCCATCGGCGCGCTTGCCTGGGATTGGGTCGCCGTGGTCTGGGACGAGGTGCTCGACAGGAACGCAACGGACGATGGCTGGACTCCCGCGGGGATGGTGCTGTCATAATAAACCTGCACTCCCGCGCTATAGACGTAGCTGGCAGGCGTGGTGGAGGTGGGATTTGCCGCAACCGCCTTCCCCTGGTCGTCAAAATAATACCCCTGCACCGGGGGCAGCGCGGGATTCGAACCGGCGTTCTGGTCCGCCAGGGACAAAAGGTTGGAAAATTTTGCTTGTTTAACATTTGTTAAAACATTTTCCGCGATTTGTGACTCGACGGTGGAGTCCACCGAATTGGTGAATGCGTTCAATCCCACGGGCAGCAGACCGAACAGGCCCACGAAGGCAAAACTCACGATCCCCAGCGAAAGCACCACTTCAATCAAGCTGAATCCGCGCCTGTCCGCTGTGGATGCGAGGGATGCTTGGGCGCAATAAAGGCCGGGTGATGCTTTCAATTGCTTTGGTGTGGTTGGTTGCATGGGGGAAAATTCAGGTTGTTGCAATGCACTTTTATGCACATAACTTGCCCCATTTACTTTTCAATTGCAAATCTTTTTTTTAAAAATTTCATGGCTGTAAAATCTTCCCTGCCGCCCCTTTCCATTGAAAGCCTGGCCCGGTGCCCCATCACTGGTTTTGGGAGGTAAATTCTGCATCTTCGGTAATAAATGCGCCTTAAAGGAAAGTGAAGCAATTGCCTGGGGAACGATCACACCAATTATCCACTAAAATTTTATCATTTTCCAGCGAATTTGCAAAGCCTGCGGAATTGCCGCCCCTTCACCGTTCATTTTCATGGCGCGGTCACGCCCCACTGGCTTTAAGTTGAGGCGTTTTCGAGGACGGTATTTTCCGTCGCGCCTCCGGCGCTGTCCGGAGGGGAATAGGACTTATAGGTCCTATGGGACTGATAGGCCGGAATAGGTGAGGTCCGAAGAAGCTGTCGCGGACTGGGACACGACAAAGCGTATCCCTCCAAGGGCGCGCTGGCTGAATCGTGACTTCGCCCTTCTATGCCCGACCGCCATAGAAAGGGCTGATATTTCTTAACTTAATGGCAGTGCGCTCGCACCCTCCCCGGGCAGGGCTAATCAACCCTCACCAACCGTCTGAGATCCCGTATCCCTGCCGCCGGGGCCACCCTGCGGAAAGCATTAACACCCTTCCGGCTCCAAGTCCGGAAGGGTGTTAAGCTTTATACCGGTTGCGCCCCCGGTCAGGTCCCCACCCGACGCTTGCGCAACCTCTGAAAACCAATCAGCATTCCAAAACCTCCCAGGATCATCCTCCAAGTCCCCGGCTCAGGAATTGCCGTCAGCACAATGTCGTCTCCCCCGATCGTCGAGTTCGTTCCGTAAACACCCGTGTAGCTCAACGCAAATTCCTGGCTTCCGATATAGACATCTCCGACCGTATTTCCCACCCCATCCGCCGCAAACCGGTCGTTTGCTGTCGTCGCGTAGTAGATTGTCCCGCTCGTATTCACCCCGCTCACATCAATATCCAGCGTCGTGAACCGGCCCGTGGATAGCGTCGTCCCGAGATTGAACACAAAGTAGTTATCCAATCCTGTATTGGCGGACTTTGCGCTGTAATTGGTCGATTTATTCGCCAGCAACGTCGCGTAGTCCGAGCTCGAGATGGTCAATTGCAAGGTCACTCCCGAGTTGCTTGATCCGTCTCCTTGAATCTGGCTGCCCGTCTGCGCTATGCTCAATGCACTGTTCGCTCCCAGCGTCACATTATTGCCGATCGCAAGGCTCACCTGCCCGGTTGTCCCCGTCACGATGATCTGCGAGTAGAACAGGTGCGAATTTTGCGCCTGCGGAACTCCCGCGCTGCCGCTGATTGCCACATTAAAGTTCGCCGTCGAACTGGCGCTGTAGGCAAGGTCCGTGGTCATCACGCCTGGCGCGGTCCCGCCGGGGCTCGTGATGCCTCCAGCTCCCACCGTTACTCCTGCCGTGACCGTGCCGGTGCCTGTCAATGTAGCTCCGCTGCCGATGGACACTGTTCCTTCCAATGTCCCGTTCACCGCAAGGCCGCTGTTTGTATTCAATGTCGTTCCTCCGGTTGCATCCACCGTGCCGCTGCTGATCGTGTTGCCGATGCTGCTCACTCCAAGGCTTGCCACCGTCAATGTCCCGGCGCTGCTCAAGTTGCTCGTTCCCGTAAGCGCCACACTCCCCCCGATATTACCCGTTCCTGAAAGTGTCGCCACTCCCACCGTCACCGCGCTGCTTCCCGACAACGATCCATCCACTTCCAATGTCCCGGCTCCCACCGATGTTGCGCCGGTGTATGTTTCCCCTGCTGACACGATCAACCTCCCCGTCCCCGACTTCGTCAGCCCATAGTTATTGCCTCCGTCGGATACAGTCCCGCTCACCGTCAACGGGTTTCCGTTCACCGTCCATGTCTGGCTTGATCCCAATGCCACATTGCTGCTGATCGTATGCGCCGCTGAGCCCGCATCCACCGTGATACCATTACCGGCTGTATTCCCATTGGTACCGCTTGCGCTGATCGTCAATGTGTTCGTCCCGCCAATAGTCACAGGCGTTGTTGCCGCCGTTGTGCCCGCACCGGTGAATTCCAGACTGTTGATTGTGAAATTCTGTCCGAGCACGGTATTCAGGTTTGTTCCGCTGTTTGCCGTAAATTTCACGTTCGTGACCGATCCAGGAATTACTTGCGTATTGTTTGTGCCGGTCGCATCTGTCGTAAAATTCGTCGAGCCGCTTGTCACCGTGTTCCATGCACCTGTGCCGGATGCTCCCTGAGCGCCCTGCCAGTAGGCCACGGCCGGCGTGGTCAAGGCGACGTTAAATGTCACCGTGATCATCGTCCCGCTCACCGCAAATGTTGTGCTTGTCGTTCCCGTGGGCCCGGTTCCATTCGCAGTCCATGATGACAGCACTGCACTGCCAGATAGAAGAGTCCCGGAGAAATTGATCAAATCATACGCCGTGTTGCCGACGAGACTGCCACCGAGGCTCTGATAATTGAGCACTATATTGCTGCCAAGGCTCAGATTGCCTGTGACGCTGATTAAATCCGAGGAGGGACCGAGATCGTAATCGAGATTAGTCCCATTGCCGATTGTCAGTCCGTTGGACAACGTGAGCACACCTTGTGTGCCGAAGTTATTATTCGCGCCGCTTGTATTGACGCCGGGAGCCAGATGAGCAACCCCTACAGAGGCCGATGTGGCGCTGGTGACAACCGCACCCGCGATGAATCCATTACCGGAAAGTGTCGCGATGGAACCTGCCGCGGCGTTCAGGTTGACGCCGGCTGAGCCAGTGGCGGAACCCGCCGTATTTGTAACGCTTAAGTTACCCTGCGTGATTGTTGTTGTACCGCTGTAGATGTTGCTGCCACTTACGGTAAGCGTACCATTGCCAACCTTGGAAAATCCACCTGTGCCGCTGATCTGGGCATTGATTATCAGGTTGCCAGCGCCGCCAATGCTATTATTGGTACCCGTGAGGCTTAACGAGGAAACCACAGCCGTCACAGTCCCGCCGACACCGCCGCCCGATTGAGTGAGTGTCACCGTGGGAGCGCCTGCACCGGGGGTGTAGCCTGTTCCAGCCGTGAGCACTTGCACATACATATTGTTGCCATTGGTTGCGGCTGTTCCGCTAAATCCCGTTCCACTGCCGCCACTGGTACCGAAAGTTATGGGGCTGTTCACTCCTGGATCCACGGAAAATGTCACGCCGGCGATACCGCTGTCCAAAGTCGTTGCCGCAGACGTGCTGCTGTTGATAAGGCTGCCATTATTCAAAGTGACCGCATTATTTATCGTCCCGGCTGCGGAGAGATCGAGAGTCGCACTGCCGGAAACCGTGGTTGTGTGGTCGGAAACCCCGCCTACGCTCACAAATGTCTGATCGCCGAATCCCAAACCATTTGCAGTCGTGACGCGGAGTGTCCCGCCAGTGACCGCCGTAAAGCCGCTATAGCCATTGCTCCCGGAAAAAACCTGCGTACCGGCACCTGTCTTGGTGATGGAAACAGTGCCAAGGCTGTTCAAAATATTGCCGCCAAAGGTGCCGGAACCGCCATTCACCCCCATGGTTACCCACGCCCCACCCGTGCCGAATCCGGACCGGTTGATCTGGCCCGATCCGTTAAGCGCATCAATGTTAATAGGAGCGGCAGCCGAGGAATTATCCCATGGATCAAAAGTGCCGCTGGCATCAATTTGCATCGATGACAAGTTTCCGACCCAGGTAGGACCGCCGCCCGCAGGACCGCCATTCTCCCACCTTACACCGCTGCCAATCTCGATAGTGCCACCGGTCATTGCCAGGGCGTAGCTGGTTCCGCCGCCCGGCTCCAACTGGTTGCCGACGCCGGTGCCGGTCAAAAGCAAGTTTCCGTTGCCTCCAAAAGTTACCACATGCGCTGGCAAGTAACTGACAAGGCCACCAAGCACCAAATTCAATGTGCCCCCCGGGGCGGTGTTGAATGTGCCTGACGACGCGACACCGAGCCAAGCTGGATTCTGGATTTGCAGAGTTCCGCTGCTCGCGGTCGCCACGCCGCTGAACCCGGTGTTATTTCCCGTCAGCACAAGCGTGCCTGCGCCGACTTTGTTAAACGCCGCGCCGCCGGAGATCAGGCCATTAATCGTAAGGGTGTTTGCCTGCGTATCGATCGTACCTGTGCCTGTACTAAAGACAAAATTGCGGTTGCTTCCGGTCGCAAGACTTGTCGCAGCCTGCAATACCGCATTGGAACCGCTGCCTGGATTGAATGTCACGCTGCCGGTGCTCGCGCCGAGGGCGCCATCGGAATTGAAATTCGTAGTGCCGCTCACCAAAGAGAGACCACCCGTGAAATTATTGTTGCCGGTCAAAGTCAAAAGGTTGGTTCCGTTTACGAGAAGTCCGCCACTGCCGCCGATGGTCCCGCTGATCGTCAAGCCAGCCGCATTCATCACGGTAATATTGGGAGTCGCTGCAGTCGCAAAGGTCACGTTTGCGCTGATCGTCACAGCCCCCGCATTGCTGCCGGTGTTAATACCGGTAACACCACTCGCACCGGCGAGCGTCAGCGTGGAACTTACGGTGCCGCTACCGATCCCGACCGCGCCCGCACTACTAATCGTCAAACTGTGAGCAGAGACATTTCCGTCAAGGAGAGTAGCGTTTTGAAACGACTGGTTACTTGCGGAAAATATGACATCCTGCGCGATTCCGAACATCGCGTTCAACGGATCGTTGCCGGCCGCATCGCTGGTGAAGTTTGCACCAGGGCTACCAGGTGTATTCCATCCGGCCGCCGGATTGGCATTGCCTCCTGTCCAGTAAACGGTGTTTATCGCCGAGAATGTAAGTTGAATCGACGTGGCGCTCTGCGTTAAGGAACCAGCAGTCAACGATGGCAGCGCCCCCAGAATGAAAGACGGGGCCCCCGAGCCGCCCGGCTCCAAACTGGCCCCCAGACCGGTTCCCGAACTGATAATCGTGAAGTTTGAGACACCTGTGCCGGACACGGCGAGCTGAATCGTTGTTGTTCCCGTGAGGGAAAGAGTGGCACCCCCGGTCAAAACCAGTTGATCCGCAACTCCATTTCCTACACCGAAGATCAGCGTCGAACCACCGGAACCAGATGCATTAGCCCCACTTCCGGTGATGACAGAGCCGCCGGCAAGCGTCAGTGTGGTTCCTGAACCGGACAATGTCGTTGTCTGTGTCGTGCTTCCGTTTGAAAAATTCACCGTCCCGCTCGTGCCAACGGAGAGATTTGAAGTATTTCCGAGAGCCGCAGCACTGCCCAATTGCAACACACCCAAGTTTACCGTGGTAGATCCCGTATAATTATTTGAGCCGGAAATTTTTTGCGTGCCGGTATTGTTTTTAATGATGGAGCCACCACCGGTAATCATTCCAGTATATGTTTCCAGGCTGGCGTTGTTAAATATAAGTGTTCCGCTGTTGGCAACGGTGCCACTGCTGGAAATGGATCCATCATTCACTCCATCACCCAACTGCAATGTGGAGGCGGCGGCGATAGTGGTAGCGCCAGTATAGCTCTGATTTGCTCCGCCATTCAACGTCAACACCCCTCCGCCTATTTGCGACAACCCCAAGGCACCGCTAATGGTTCCGCTTGCAGTGGTGTTGCTTGAAAGATCGTAAGCCAGAGTCGCTCCCGCGGAACCACTGACGGCTGAAGTCGTAGGAATGAAACCTGACGTCCCTCCGTTTCCAATCTGCAGGACTCCGGCTCCAACCAGCGTACCTCCGGTGTAGGAACTGGAACCCGTCAGAATCACCGTGCCGGGTCCGATGGTCATCACTGTAATACCAGGGTTATTCAATGATTGATATCCCGAGGTAGTGCTTCCTCCAGGTGAACTGATTGGCGCGGAAATCGCCGTGGTGCCCGAGATGTCAATCGCGAATTGGGCGTTACCTGTCAGCGAGATGCTGGTGGTATTTGTCAACGCGCTATTCGAACCGGTGCCAAGCTGATATCTTGCGCCACCATTGAATACTGTTGCCCCATTATAAGTATCCGACCCGCTGATGACGAAAGTCGTAAGATTGTTGTTTTGCGTATTACCGTTTGCGGCTGTCAATGTCAGATTGGCAACACCCGTAGCAGAACCGCTGTTGATGATATTGCCAGCCAGGACTTGAAACGCCGTGCCGTTTCCACCGAAAGAAATGGTGCGAGTCGTCGTCCCCGAGGCCACGTTCAAATCTATTGCATTTAGCAGTGTGGTATTGCCATTGGGGCCCGTTACACCAAAATTGAAATTCGTAGTCGGAGTAAATCCCCCGACCCCCCATACCATCGTTCCTCCAGCAGTCCCTCCGACCGTAAAGTTAAAGGTTCCCGCACTTGCGCCGCCGCCATTGCCGGAAAGAGCGCCGCCGGTGATCTGCAATTGACCAGCACCCGTTCCCAATGCACCTACATAGGTACCGGTCGTGCGCAGGCTGCCCCCGCTCAGGCCAAACGTGCCGCTAAATGACGGCAGCGAATTTCCCGTAACTTTGATTACACCATTTGAATCATTTATATTCACCCAACCCGTAGAAGAATAACCCGCGGTCGTTAAATCCAAAGTGCCGCCCGTGACATTCACACTGCCGGTAATTGCACTGCTGCCACCCAGCGTCAAAGTGCCGCCGGACACATTTATATTAGTCGCCCCGGACTCCGTTCCCGTCAGCTTCAAGGTGCCATTGGAAACCGCTATGTTACCGGTGACCGATGAACTCCCGCTCAAGGTAATGGTGCTGCCCCCGTTTTCCACCACGCCACCCACGGTAGTGGAACCCATATTCAATCCATTTGTAAAAAATGTATTCGCAGTAATACTGGAGCCATTTCCATCCTGGGAGTTCATTGTTCCGGTGACCGTGAGAGTATTTCCCGTGGTGCTTGAAATTACTATTTGCCCAGAACCGGCATTTCCGAAGGCGAGATTGGCTACTATAATATTTGTCTGAAGCGACAAAGGATTGATGGAGGATCCTGCCCCGCCGCCGATCAGAGCATCATCACCATTGACCCAGGAAACATTGGAAGCACCATTCAACCAGTTATTATTGGATGTGTTCCAAGTGCCGGGACCATCTTGCTGGCCAGCGGTGCCCGGATTAACATCCCAGGTCAGCCCGACCGCGTAAAGATGCGAGCTTGTTCCTTGATTCAACACAATCGCCGCGAGAGCGACGATAGCGAATGACGAGAGCTTGCGCTTTGCGGACCGAAGAGGATGGAGTGGGGTCTTTTTCATAGGGGGGAACAACTGGTTAATGATTAGGGATTACTTCACACTTTCCTTTACGTGCATAAAATTGCAGCAGCATAATTAAAAATACAAGTATTATTTTATCAGGGAATATCTTATTTGAGCGAGTCGAACTCCAAGGCTTTGATGCGCTCCTTGGCGGCATCCGCAGGCTTCCAAAACCAGCCTTTGGTATCCCAGCATTGGGCGAATGCCAGGTTGTCAGCGAGAAATTTGTATGCGGTCACCGCATCTTTCGGTTTTCCCTGTTCCTCGTCAGCCTTTCCCAGGAGGAAATAGCAGGTGCCGACATCGTTCAAGGCCCACTGGGCGAAGATCTGGTCTTTGTCCGTGAGCGGCGCGGTCAACGCTTTTTGCTGGGCGACCGCCTGCGTTTTGAACATATCGATGCACTTGTTGGCGTAGCCTGCGACCTGATCGTAATTTTTTGCCTCGAGGGCCTGCCACGCTTTTGTCGTGATCGCGGAGGAGGAGAAATCGCCAAAATCGAGCGCGGCGGAAGGCGATGCGGGGGTCGCGGAAGCAGCCGGGGTTTGCGCCATCGCAGCGGTGGAAGATAATAGTGAAACAGCCAGCAAAGTGGAGTAATAACGAATGGAACGGGGATTTTTCATGAGTATGTTTCTAGGGTTGCGAATACACAAAGTCACAAACGGAAATCCGCGTCAATATTATTTTGCACATTTATGCACTTTTATCTTTTAATCTGATTCGGCAGAATTGGATTTATTGGTGTAAATGGTTTGATTTGGCCTGATTTAGTTTGATTTTTTATACTGTCCTTCATTACAAACGTGTAACGGAACTGAGTAAAATTTGGTTCGCCTAGCAAAAATGCCTTGGCTGGGAGGTTGAACCGCTAAGGACGCAAAGAGCGCGGAGGGATGAAATAAACTACAGTTCATTATTTCCCTCATCATGCCAAAAACAACGCACAATGTCAAGTCGATTGTTAGTTCTACGTAATCTATCCGTTTTGCAGGAGCAGCACGGACCTCCAGCGCTCTTCCCTCCTGCCAAGACTCAAATTTTCCTGACCGGCCCGATGGTTTCGCCTTCGCGAATCTGCGAGGAAATGAGAATGTGCTGGGCTGATCCCGAGCGTTTTTTCATGATGTCCAAAAGCCTCCGCCCGCCCGTATAGCCGATCTCCCAGTACGGGATGACCGTGGTGGTGAGAAGCGGCGCCCACTCGGGCTTCTGGATTCCATCGAAACCGGTGACCGACACATCCTCCGGAACACGAATGCCCCGCTTGTTCAGCGCCGCGACCAAATCGTAAGCTTGGTGATCGGCTGCGCAAAGCCATGCGGTGACGCCCGCCCTGACGCGCCTGGCGACAATGTCGAAACTCTCCTCCAGCGACACGTAGTTCTTCGGGTTCACGTTCACGATGTCCTCCTCGTGAATGGCCGTGCCGCGGCGGGTCATTTTTTCAACGTAGGCGCTGTACCGGCGCAACGACCACTCGGCCTCGACCTCGTACCGTTTCGTATAAAAACCGATCCGCTCGTGCCCCAGGGCCACCAGTTGGTTGATGAGGGTCGCTATCCCTTTGTAATGGTCCACATCCACGCAATTAAACGCCGCAGTGCCGTATTGTTCCACCAGCGAAACCATGGGAAAATTCCTATGCACCTCGTCCACGATCGCCCTCGGAAACGGATAGATCAATATCACCCCGTCCCACTCGCGCTTTTGCAGCGGGACCAGCTCGCGGTAAGACGGCGAGGCCATGGAATCATCCTTCGGGTCCACATAGCGGAGATCAATCTTGATGTTTCGCAATTGCGCCAGCTCGCTGACCCCCGCGAAAAGCTTCACGCCGGGGCTTTCGTAGTCGGGCCGGAAATATTCCTCCAGCTCCGTGCAGACAAGCACCCCCACCCTCGTCATCGCGGTGGCGGATTTGCGCGTGGAAGGCGTCCGGGTTTCCATGTGCTGGTAGCCGAGCTTCGAAGCCACATCGAACACCTTCGCGCGCGTAATCGGGTTTATGCCGGCGTGATTTGTAAAACACCGCGACACCGTGGTGCGGGAAATTCCGAGCTGGTCCGCAATGTACTGCTGGTTGATTTTTCCATCGGGCTCGTTGTTCGCGCCCTTGTCCGGTTTGATAATCTTTTGTTTTTTATCCATGTCCAGTCCTCCATCAGGCCGCAGGCAAATAAGCTTCCGGCACACTGGCAATCGCGTGCGTACAATTGCACTCGCTGGAAGTTGCAAAAATCGCAAGCAAAAACCGATTTCAGTTGCAATGCACTTTTATGCACTATATGATTCGCCCTTCCATGCTCCCTCAATTATCACGATTCCCTTTTCTTCCCGGCGCGCTTCTTCTTGCGTTTGCGTCCCTTTCCGGGCTCCGCGCGCAAAGCCCCACCGTCACGATCTCCAAAAATCCGGAGGGGAATTTCACCCTGCTTCGCGATGGCAAACCTTTCTATATCAACGGCGCCGGCGGCACGAGCCGGCTGGAGATGCTGGTGAAATGCGGCGGGAATTCCGTGCGCACATGGGGCATCGACTCGCTGGAGGAAATGGTGGATGGAAAGCGCCTCATCGACCGCGCGCAGGAACTCGGCCTCGCCGTCACCGCGGGCATCTGGGTCGGCCACGAGCACCACGGCTTTAATTATTCCGACCCGGCGCAATTGCAAAAACAGCGCGACGCCGTGCGGGCCGCCGTGCGCAAATACAAGGATTCCCCCGCGCTCCTGATCTGGGGCCTGGGCAATGAAATGGAAGGCGACAATAAAAATCCGCTCATCTGGAAAGAGCTGAACGTCCTCGCCGGAATCGTGAAGGAGGAGGACAAAAATCATCCCGTGATGACCGTCATCGCGAGCGCCTCGGCGGACAAAGTAAAGAGCCTCATCGAGAATTGCCCGAACATCGACATCCTCGGAGTGAATGCGTACTCCGGCGGCGGCAGCGCGGGCGCATCCGCAAAGCAGGCCGGCTGGACGAAGCCGTTCATCCTCACCGAATTCGGCCCGCCGGGACAATGGGAGGTGCCGAAGACAAAATGGGGCGCGCCGATCGAGCCCTCGAGCTGGGAAAAAGCCGGCAGCTACTGGGCCACCGAAAGTGTGTTACAAAGTTCAGCGAAGGACATCTGCCTCGGCAGCTACGTTTTCCTGTGGGGACAAAAGCAGGAGACCACTTCCACATGGTACGGCATGTTCCTCGATACCGGCGAAAAACTTCCCACCGTGGATGCGATGACGCGCGTGTGGACCGGCAAATGGCCGGAGAACCGCAGCCCGAAGATCGTCAGTTTCAAGACACCGCTCAAGGAGGCAACGGTCGATGCAGGGTCGAGCACCGACGCTTCCGTGGAGGCGACCGATCCCGAGAACGATCCCCTCACCTACGAATGGAACGTCGTGACTGAAAGCACCACCACCGGTGTCGGCGGCGAGGCGGAAGCCGCGCCCCCGACGTTGCCGGAATGCACCGCGGGGCAGACCGGCGCCCAGGCCACCATCAAGGTGCCCGCCAAACCCGGCGCCTACCGGCTCTTTGTGACCGTGAGGGACGGCAAGGGCGGCGCGAGCAAAGACAACGTCCCCTTCCTCGTAAAATAACAATTTTTCCCAACACAAATTCCAGATTCCGAGCATGCCAGTAGCGACAGAAACGCGAGTACCGACCCAGCAAGAGCCCATCATCACCGATGGCGCAAAGCCGCGCACACCCGATGAGCCTGCGAACGGCCGTTACACAACGATCGACGGCGAACCCTACACCGCCATCTTCGATGTGGACCGCCTCAGTCCTTTCATGATGAGCGTGGTCAGCAACACCGACATCTGGCTCTTCGCCGGGAGCAATTCCGGTTTCACCGCCGGCCGCGTGGACCCGGACCGCGCCATCTTCCCGTACCGCACAGCGGACAAGATCCTGCGCGACCCCTGCTCCAGCGGATGCATGAGCGCATTCCTTGTCGAACGTGGGGAGCGCAACGGGGAGCCGCGAAGGCTCTGGACGCCATGGCGGCCCGGCCCGCATTCCTACAAAATCTCGCGCAACCTTTATAAACACGCCTTCGGCACCAAGGTCATTTTTGAAGAGATCAACCATTGCCTCGATCTCCGGTTGCGCTGGAGCCTGGCCACCAGCGAACATTTCGGCCTGGTCCGCCATTGCTCGCTTGGGAATACCGGTGTGGAATCTGTTTCCATGCGATACCTCGATGGCTGGCTGCAATTGCTGCCGCCCGGCGTGAACCAGGAAATGTTTGCCCGCTACAGCTACCTTGCGACCGCCTACATGCGGCACGAATGCCTGCGCGAACAAGCCCTGGGCATCTATACCCTGAACTCAGGCATCAGCGACCGGCCGGAACCGAGCGAAGCATTGCGCGCGACGTGCGCATGGTCGCTCGGGCACGGGGATCCCGCCGTGCTTTTATCCGAGCGGCAGGCCGTTGCTTTCCAGCATGGCGCGAAGGTGCAGGCCGAGCACGAGATACGCGGCGAGTTTGGCAGTTATCTTGCCGAGGGCTCCATGGAGATCGCGGCGGGGGAATCCCGCGACTGGTTTAACGTGATCGACACCGGGCTCGACCACGCCGCAGTCGTGAATCTGCGGAACCAGTTGAACGATCCCGGTGCGTTGAAAGAAAAGCTCATCGCGAGCCTCGATGCAAATGCCAGCGGCTTGAAAAAGCGCATCGCAGCCGCGGATGGCCTGCAACAGACGGCGAACCGCGGTACGAGCGTCCATCATTTTGCCAATGTGCTTTTCAATTGCATGCGGGGCGGCACGCTGAACGACGGCTTCCGTTTTCCCGTCGCGGATTTTGCGGCGTTCCTCGGCTCGCGCAACCAGGCCATCGCATCCCGGCATGCAAAATGGCTCGGCACCCTGCCTCCACATCTCACGCTCGACGAGCTGCACGGGCGGGCGGAGGCATGCAAGGACCCGCAACTCACCCGCCTCGCGCGGGAATATCTCCCGCTCTCATTCAGCCGCCGCCATGGTGACCCGAGCAGGCCGTGGAATAAATTCGCGCTCCATTTCAAGGACGAGGAGGGAAATCCCATCTACGGTTACCAGGGCAACTGGCGCGACATTTTTCAAAACTGGGAAAGCCTCGCGCAGAGTTATCCCGTGTGCCTCGGGGCGATGATCTCGGTGTTCCTGAACGCCTCCACCGCGGATGGCTACAACCCCTATCGCATCACGCGGAGTGGTATCGACTGGGAATTGCTCGACCCCGCTGATCCGTGGAGCCACATCGGCTACTGGGGCGATCACCAGGTCGTTTATCTGCTGCGTCTGCTGGAAAGCCACGAGCGGTTCTGGCCCGGGCGGCTCGCTGCGGGATTGCACGAGCGGCTCTACGCGTATGCGATGGTGCCTTACAAGATCGGGGGCTTCGAGGATCTTGTCCGCGACCCGCGCAACTCGATCGCGTTCGACAAACCGCATCATGACCGCTTGATGGCGCGCGCCGCGGAAATCGGCGGGGATGGAAAACTCGTCCCGGATGCCGGCGGGGAGCCCATGCTGGTTTCGCTCGCGGAAAAACTCCTGGTGCCGCTGCTGGTGAAATTGAGCAACTTCATTCCCGGCGGAGGAATCTGGCTCAACACGCAGCGGCCGGAATGGAACGATGCGAACAACGCGCTGGCGGGATGGGGGCTTTCGATGGTCACCGTTTCCTACATCCGCAGGTACATCCTTTTCCTGGACCAACTGTTTGCCGGTCTCCCGGAAAACAGCGTGAGCCTTTCCGAGCCCGTGGCCGTGCTTCTCCGGGAGATCACAGCGGCTTTTGCCGGATATGCCGGAGTGATTTTTGACGACAGGTCGCGCTTCCATCTCGCAAAGATTTTGGGAAAAGCGGGGGAGGCCCATCGCAATGCCGTTTATAGCGGACGCCCCGGCGGGCAGGCATCCGTGACGGTGGCTTCCGTGCGCGAGTTTTTCGCGGCCGCGCTGGAGGCTGTCGATTCCACCCTGCACGCAAACCGGCGCCCCGATGGGATGTATCACAGCTACAACCTGCTCAATATCCAGAGCGGGCGGGCATCCGTGCGGCATCTCTACATCATGCTGGAGGGGCAGGTGTCCATCCTCAGCAGCGGCCTGCTGAACCCGGAGGAGGTGCTCACGCTTTTAAAATCCCTGCGCGAAAGCGATCTCTACCGCGCCGACCAGCACAGCTACCTGCTTTATCCGGACCGCAACCTCACGCCTTTCCTCAGCCGCAATACGCTGCCGGAGGGTGGCATCAAAAAAATCCCGCTGCTCGCCGCACTCTCCATGGCAAATGATCGCAGGCTTGTGACCACGGATGAAGACGGGGATGCGCATTTTCAAGGCGACCTCACCAACGAAAGTGATCTTCACGCGCGGCTCGACCAACTCGCGGCGGATCCAAAATGGGGCGAGGCCGTGGCAAGGGACCGCAGCGCCGTGCATGCACTGTGGGAAAGTGTATTCCACCACAGCTCCTTTACCGGGCGCAGCGGCACCATGTTTGCATTCGAGGGACTCGGGAGCATCTACTGGCACATGATCGCGAAGCTTCTGCTGGCCGTGCAGGAGTGCGTCCACAAAGCCTGTGCGGACGGCGTTGAGGGCGGCACCATCTCCAGGCTCAAGGAGGCGTACGACGACATACGGCGCGGCCTCGGGTTTACCAAGACGCCGGAAACATACGGCGCATTTCCCACCGATCCTTACTCCCATTCGCCGCGTCATCGCGGGGCGCAACAGCCCGGGATGACCGGTCAGGTGAAAGAAGAAATTTTAACGCGGCTGGGTGAACTCGGCGTGGAAGTAACGGCGGGGCGCCTGCGGTTTGCGCCCGCCCTACTGCACCGGTCGGAATTTTTCGGCGAAGGCCACAGCTTTGCTTATGTCGATCTCGACGGGAAAGACACAAAATGGGAGTTGCCGGAAAAATCGCTCGCATTCACCTACTGCCAGGTGCCGGTCTGCTACCGGCTGGCCGATACGGCCTCCATTACGATCGTGCGCGCGGACGGCGCGACCGAAAACATCGTTGGTAACACCTTATCCGCTTGTTACAGTAACGAAATATTCAGCCGTAGCGGCCCAATTTCCAGATTGATTGTTTCCATTCCTCAGGAACAATTGCGGGCATGAGCACCCCCAAGCCCTCTTCATCATCCATGAAATCCTCCACCATCCGCCAATTCGTCACCGCCAGGGACACCGCCGATCGTCTCACCGGGAAGCCTTCGTTTTCCTTCGGGAAGAAACGGGATGCGGGCCCTGTCTCGGTCTACATCGATCCCGCAAAAAAATTCCAGACCATCGAGGGATTCGGCGCCGCGTTCACCGAGGCGGCGGCGGTAACGCTGCGGAAGATGAGCCCGAAAAACCAGCAGGCCATTTTGAAAGCTTTTTTCGCCCCGAAGGGCAGGCTCGGCTACTCGCTTTGCCGCACGCACATCAACAGTTGCGATTTTTCCACGGGTAACTACGCCTACGATGAAGTGGCGGGCGACACGAAACTGAAACATTTCTCGCTCAAGAGGGACCACCAGGCGTTGATCCCGATGATCAAGGCCGCGCAGGCCTTGGGCAAGAAACCGCTCAAGATTTTTGCTTCGCCCTGGAGTCCGCCGGCCTGGATGAAAACCAACGGCGAGATGAACCACGGCGGGCAGTTGAAAGCTGAATATCGCGACACATGGGCCCGCTACTTTGCGCGCTACATCGAGGAGTACCACAAACTCGGCATCGAGATCTGGGGCGTGACCGTGCAGAACGAACCGGCTGCGACGCAACGCTGGGATTCCTGCAT
>Ga0206937_10137_pt1 | contig 22715 bp, 16 predicted proteins | sample Alteio_BWOrgHeat_11_FD_152923 | JGI IMG/M metagenome (GOLD analysis project Ga0206937, IMG submission 152923) | Enriched cells from forest soil in Barre Woods Harvard Forest LTER site, Petersham, Massachusetts, United States -... | ecosystem: Environmental > Terrestrial > Soil > Temperate forest >... | reverse complement strand
GTAATACCGCCGGCCCTCGGGCAGGTAGGCCTGCGGGACGTAGGCGCCTTCGTAATCGTGGCTGTATTGATAGCCCTCGTGGCCGAGGGCCTTGGCCGCGCGCTTGCTGCTCTTGTCGCGCAGATGCCGCGGGATGGCCAGGGTCACGCCTTCCTGCACTTCCTTCTTCGCGGCGAGGATGCCGGCATAGGCGCGATTCGATTTCGGTGCGGTGGCGAGATAAACAGTGGCGTGTGCCAGCGGGATTTGCGCCTCGGGCAAGCCTATGAATTCCACCGCCTGCTGCGCCGCGACGGCGATGACGATCCCCTGTGGATCGGCCATGCCGATGTCTTCGCTCGCGAGAATCACCAACCGCCGTGCGATGAAACGGATATCCTCGCCCGCGTAGAGCATCTTCGCCAGCCAATAGAGCGCGGCGTCGGGATCACTGCCGCGGACGCTTTTGATGAACGCGCTGATCGTGTCGTAGTGCTGGTCGTCGTGCGCGTCGTAGACCACGGCTTTTTTCTGGATCGATTCCTCGGCGGCGGCGCGGTCGATGTAGATCACATCCGGAGGGACGCGCTCCAGCGCGTCCCCATCTTTCGCTGTGGCAGCCAGGGACGCGCTGGAGCGCGTCCCTCCGGGCGGCGTCGTCACAACTGCGATCTCCAGTGCGTTCAAGCATTTGCGGGCGTCGCCGTCCGCGACGGTGGCGAGATGCGTGAGCGCATCCTCCGTCATTTCAATCTTCATTCCGCCGAAACCGCGCTCGACATCCGCGAGCGCGCGCTTTTGCAATTTCACGAGGTGCGCGGGTGTGAGCGGTTCGAGCTGGAATACCTGCGAGCGCGAAACGAGCGGCGAGTTGATGTAATAAAACGGATTGTGCGTGGTGGCGCCGATGAGCCGCACGGTCCCCCGCTCCACATCCGGCAACAACACATCCTGCTGCGCTTTGTTCCAGCGATGGATTTCGTCAATGAAGAGAATCGTCTTTTCGCCCTTGTTGGCGAGCCGGTTGGCCGCGCTGGCGATGACCCGCCGCAGGTCGGCGACATTGCTCTCCACCCCGCTCAAGCGCTCGAAGCGCGACTGCGTGACGCTGGCGATGATCTCGGCCAGCGTTGTCTTGCCCGTGCCCGGTGGGCCGAAAAGAATGATCGAGGAAATGCGGTCGGCCTCGATCGCCCTGCGCAGCAGCTTGCCCGGCGCGAGGATGTGTTCCTGGCCAGCGTATTCCTCGAGCGTGCGCGGGCGCATCCGCTGGGCCAACGGCGCATGGGCCGCCGCCACGTCGGATTTTGGAGGCACTTCGGTAGAAAAGAGGTCGGGCACGACGCAAAGCTAGCGCGCCACAAGGCGATTGACGACCAGCGAATGCCAGCGGATAGTGAGACAGGGAGTGCGCGCAGGGCCAAGCTAACCTGCGATATTAACCAAGAGGTACCTCATGAAAAACATACTTGTTCCCGTGGATTTCTCAGATGTGACCACTCAAGTCGTAGAAACAGCGCGAAGATTCGCCGCGGCCTTCCAAAGCCGCCTTGTCTTGCTCAACGTCGCCGAACCCGAACCCGACTTTGTCGGCTTCGAGGCCGGGCCGCCCGCCGTCCGTGTCGCCACGGCACACGATTACAAGGTCGAGCACCATCGGCTCGACGACCTCAAGACCAAGCTCGTCACGAGCGGCTGCGATGTCACCGCCCTGCACATCCAAGGCCCCATCGTGGAGAAGATCCTGCACGAAGCCGGCGAGCAACAGGCCGAACTTATCGTCATGGGCTCCCACGGGCACGGCGCCTTTTACGATCTGCTCGTCGGCAGCGTGACCCAGGGCGTGATCAAAGACGCCCGCTGCCCGGTCGTCGTCGTCCCCGCCGTCAATAAGGAGTAATCGGCCCGCCCGCGCTCTCCGGCTTGTCGATGTAGTGCATCGTCGGCGCGTCGCCTTCGTAAAGATGCGCCGAAGATTTTTCCGTCTTCTTGTGAAAGAGGGAGCAACCCGAGAGCGCACCGAGCATCACGAGCAGGACAAGCGGGAGGAGGAATTTCGGCATGGCGCGCAGCCTAGTGGCGCAGAGAGCCAAGAGCCAAGAGCCAAGTACCGGTTCCGCGCCGGCATCCACTTGGCTCTTGGCACATCCCCGCAACTCCCCATTGCGCCGCAAGCCGAATGCCCATATACTGCCTCTACCCTAAAAACTAAAAAACGGGGGCGTACTGGTTTCGACTGTTGACTCGAGACATAGGCCGCATGCCGTGGAAGCCTGGTTGGCCACGTTAAACTCCCGGGCAAAACATAACTGCGAACAACGTAGTTGAAGCCGACTTCTCTTCGGAGGAGCTGGCCCTCGCGGCTTAATTGACCGTGACGTTCCTGCTGTGACGCCTGCTGGCGGCGGGGACGACGACAGCAGGCTGGCCCAAAGGCGGAATGACCGCGCTGGAGGGTAAGAAAATTTCGTGGTCGATCGGGAGAGGGCAGTTTGCCCGCCAATCGTTCTCTCCTCAAATCAAGGACGGGCTAAGCATGTAGAAACTTGTGGCGAAAGGCATCAGGACAGGGGTTCAACTCCCCTCGCCTCCACTTTTTCGTCTGGCCGACGAAAAAGTGTCCCGGCATAGCGGAGCGAAGACGGGCTTCGTCCGAGGACTACGCCCGGTCAAGCCGAGATCCCTTCTGTTGGACTACGCTTGGGCGAGCCGGGCTTTGGAATGCAAGAACTGGGGACTTGTCGCGCTCAGGGCAAAAGTCGCAATCTCCACCGTTGGTGGGAAAATTCTCCTACGTCTACCTCCTCGTCAGCGAACTCGACCCAGTGCGTCATTACGTCGGCCTGACCGATGATTTGAAGGATCGCCTCCGCCGACACAACACCGGAGAAGTCACTCACACCGCCAAGTATCGCCCGTGGAGCGTGCAAGTCGCCGTCGCCTTCCGTGATCGAAAGAGGGCCGCCGAATTCGAGCACTACCTCAAGAGCCACCCCGGCCGAGCATTCGCGAAACGACACTTTTAAATCGCTTGCCCCGGCAAAGCAACGCGGAGCCTGGGCCCCGGTGTAGCAACGCGGCGTGGCCCCCTTTAAGGGGACGTTCCGCCACAAATCGACAGGCGCTACAATCCTTTCGGCCTGTCAAAAATGCTACCTAACCCACATTTTCCACCTACTCTACACCCTCTCACCGCAGTCCATCGGCTTGATTCCGGGCTTGCGATAATCTGTCAGATGATTCACACGTGTTCTTGCGGGCGGTCCCGGTTAAGGACGCCATTGATTCCCAATGCCGATACTAAGCCAACCCCCAGCAGACGTTTTTCAGGTTAAGCTTCTTCGTCTCCTGAAAGAGAAATCGAAAGCCGAAGACGGCCTTTCGGAGAAGGCTCACAGATTGATCACTACAGCTACACCTTTGCTGGATCTAATTGCCTCGGGGCCATTTAGCGAATTTACACTCCACAATCGGGATCACCCCAAAAAGCTCCTTCATTTGATGGAGTTTCTACTGCCCGATTCTACGTGTGAGGCCCTTTCCGCGCTTGAGTGCTACGTTTTGGTGGCCGCAGCGTTTCTGCACGATTTGGGGATGGTTCTTACCTCAACGGAGAGAGAACGCATTCTCGCCTCAGAAGAGCTTCAAGACAGCATTCGTGAATGGCCTGAATTGTCTGACGCCCTGGCTCAATCACGAGAGCAAGTGAGCGGGGCAAATCCGTTCGATCGCCTTTCCTATGAGACCGAGGTATTTCAATTGCAGGAGGCCGCTCTCTGCAATTACCTCCGTCCCCTTCACGCAACAAGACCGAAGTATCGGGATCTGATTATCCAAATCAAGAGGACGTCAGGCCGCACTGACCTTTTCTCGGTCAACGATGTATCCTTTGAAGAGTCGCTGATCGAAATCTGCGAAAGCCACAATCTCGACGTCGGCGTTCTCGCGGAAGTTTCAGGCCCATACGATGAAAGATTTCCGCGGAGTCTTGCGGTCGCGACCTTTCGACTAAACACACAGCTTTGCGGCGCGCTACTTCGGATCGCAGACATTATGGACTTCGATCGAGAAAGAACGCCAAGAGTTCTGTTTGAGAGTCTCGCTATCGCAAGTAGAAGCGTTCCTGGCGCCGATGTGACATTGAAAGAATGGCAAAAACACATGGCCGTGAGCTCCTTAGAAATCGACGACGAAGAGCTTGTGATCACGGCAGAATGTCATCACCCGGTCATTGAACGGGCGGTGCGTGAGTTTTGCCAACTTATTGAACGCGAATTGCGAGAGACCAATGCGGTAATTCAGCGGAATACCGAGGAGATTGCAAGGTGCTACAAAGTGAAACTTCCTATCACTGTCCGGCCGAAAATCCGCTCAATCGGCTATGTATTCAAGGACATGGCGCTGAGGCTGAATGAGTCAGCCATTATGTCATTACTGATGGGTGACCGTCTCTATTCACATCAAGGCGTGGCAATCAGAGAAGTCGTTCAGAACGCGATTGATGCGTGTCAAATGCGGCGCCTTTATGACTCCTCGGTTCAATTTACCCCGAAAATCACGTTGACGTCTAAAAAAGAGTCGGACGGACGAGTCTGGCTGGAAATCGAAGACAACGGTATTGGCATGGATGAATACGTCCTAACGGAGTTTTTTCTGCGAATCGGCACAAGCTATTACTCATCTCCTGAGTTCAAACGCATTCAGGCGACATTCGGAAATGACGCATTCATCCCTATTTCACGTTTTGGAATTGGCCTACTCGCGGTGTTCATGGTCGGAGACGCGATTGAAGTGATTACCCGTAACCCACATTCTCGCAGACGGGACTTCGTTGAGCGATTTTTACGAATCGAAAGAATGGGTGGTTTAGCGTTCGTTCGCGAGACGCATACTGAAAGAGAGGGCACGCTGATTCGGATTCGCCTTAAGAAGCATCTCACAGAGTTTTTGGAGGATTTCTACAGCCGAATAATTAGGTATATTCAAGGTTCGATTCTGCGTCCAATTTTTCCAGTAATGGTTGACTTAGGAAAATACTCAATCGTACTCGACAAATACAGGACGTTCTCTCTCAAGGAATCAGGCAAGGCCTATCTTGAGAGCCGGGGCCTTGAGATCGTGATCCTTGATATCGGGCGGTGGAGTGATCAAATGTCTGGAGCAGTTGCTCTTATGTTCGAGAGTCCAGTAGAAGGCGGTAATTCAGAAGAACGAAAACACGGAAGGCTTGGCTTCGGAGATTTTGGAGTTCGTACCGACGTGGTTTTCTCCAACTATTTTGGGAATGTACTTACAGTCAGCGGGTTCAAAATGAACCTCAAGAAGGCTGCTAGAGTCTACGGTTCGATTATTCCTATCGCCTTCGATATCGATGTGGCAGGGGATTCGGAACTCACATACTCGATCTCCAGGGAAAAGATAATGGGCGAGGGGTCCATTTTCTTTAAAACGGAGTTGCGTAAGGCCATCAAGAAAGGCTTAACGGAACTGGGAATCATAGAGCGCTTGAAACCACGGATGCGTCGTGTCATCGACGACCTTGGTGTGCTAAGTTCTTTCGATCCTGAAGAAAGAGGCTACTCGGCCAAGACATTGAGCACCCTCACACCTGAGATGATCGAGGCCATCCGGGCTGAATTGCCACAGGATCACTGGCCTGTTGGAGTGCACAGAACGATCGCCGAGAAACTGGGCCTTACGCCGGGACAGGTTTCAACGTGTATAACGTGGTTGCTCAGGGAGGGGAAAATTGTGAATCCAAATTCTGAGTCGGGTCCAAAGCGCGATATATGACCCTCCGTTCTTCCAGTTTTTGAAATCCGGCGTCTTCTTTACTACGTTGTGTCTGCTTTGCTACTCCGGCCGCAGCCGCGCGGGCTCTTCGAGGATGTCGAGCAATGCTTGGGCGCAGAAGACGCGGTCGCGACGGGCTTCGCCGACTTGCTGGATGATTTTCAGCCGGACGAGGCGCCGCAGGGCTGCGGCCGCCGTGTTATAGGCCACATCGAGTTGCGCCTCGGCTTTGCGCACGGTGATGAATGGGTTGACGGCGAGCAGATCGAGCAATCGCAAGGCGATGCTTGAGCCGGTGCGATCGATGCGCTCCCGCCACTCGTCGAGCTGCTGGTTGATGCGATCGGCGCGGCTCAACGCGTCCTCGCTCTGCCGCGCCACGCCATTGAAAAAATAGAGCAGCCAGTCTTCCCAGGCGCTGCTCTCCGTCACCTCGCGAAGCCGTTCGTAGTAATCCCGCCGGGTCGCTTCAAAAAAAGCGCTCAGATAAAGGAGCGGCAGAGGGAGCACGCCGCGCTGCATGAGCAAGAGCGTGATGAGCAGGCGTCCGACACGTCCATTACCGTCGAGGAACGGGTGGATCGCCTCGAACTGGTAGTGCATCAGCGAGGTCTGGACCAAAGGCGGCAGCATTTCGTCATGCAAAAACTTTTCCCAGGCGCCCAAGTGCTCGAGCATTTCCTCGTGCGGCGGCGGCACGTAGGTGGCCTGCGCCAGAGTGCTGCCCGGTGGGCCGATCCAGTTCTGCGAGCGGCGTAATTCGCCAGGCGTGGCCTGGCCGCCTCGAACACCGGTCATCAATTTCTCGTGAAGTTCGCGCACGAGACGGATGGAAAGCGGGAGCGTTTTGAGACGCTCGACACCATGCTCGAGCGCGGCTACGTAGTTGCCAACTTCGCGCAGATCCTCCGGACTGCGCTCGACGGCGGCTCCGGCTTCAGCAGCCAGCAGTTCGCCGAGTGTTGATTGCGTGCCCTCGATGCGGCTGGAAAACACCGCTTCCCGCTGCACGAAGGGCCGGATGAGCAGATGTGGGTTCGGCAGCCGTCGCCCTTCGCCGGCGAGGCGTCCCAACAGTTGATCGGCATCGGAGAGCGCCCTCACGAGCCGCGGTGTCCAGATCAACTGTGGCGGCAGCGGCTCGGGATGAAATGCGCGATATCCCGCCAGCGTTTTAATCCAGCGTCCGGAGGCTTTCGGTGTAATGGAACTGCGTTGTTTCACCTTGGAATAGAATCACTGTTTATTTCAATAATCTGGAGAATATTGAAATAGTCGAGCTTTCTGTTTCAGGTCAGACTCGAGGGATCTGGCGACTGCTCATGAACCTCCTTCGTTTGGGACAGAACGGACGCCCGCAACCCGCTCAGAACAGCCGCTCTGTAACCGTAATCACGTCGCCAGGCAGGACGATGAAGCGCGGTTCACCAGGGTGCGTGGTCATTTTGCGAAGATCCACCTTGTAAATGAGTGAGCCGCGTTTCACCAAGATGACCGACTGCCGGGCCAGTCGCGTGTAGCCGCCGCCGGTGCCGATGGCGTCTTCCAGATCCATGCGCGGAGGCAGGCCGTGAGGAAACGCATAGCGGCCCGGCTGATTCACCTGGCCGAGCACGACAAACATCTGGTTGGAATACTCCATGACTAATACCTGGATGCGAGGATTGAGCAGGACGGTACTGTGTTGCGCAAATTCGGTGATCCGCTCGGCGAGACCGGATGAACTCAACCCGGCGGCTCGTATTTCAGAACGACCACGTCCTGTGAGGTACGGAAGATTGATCCGCCCATTCCAATCCACCCGGACTTGCTGATTGAAATCAGGCTCACCGGCGACGCTGATCAACAATAGGTCTCCCGGCTGAATGGCATAGCGACCGCCGCCGTTCTGTTCGCCCGCATTTTCCTGGGTCGTTGTCGAAGCGGGTCTGGTGGAGGACACGGTATCGCAGCCGGCCAAGAGCAAAAGACAGATCACGCATGGCAACGCTAGCACGGATAGCCGCTGAATCGTGGGATGTCTCAGATAAAATTGCGCCATCTCGTCACTCTGCTAAAGCGGAGCACGGTCGCGCACAAGACAATTGACGATGATGCAGGAAAACCGGAAAAGGCACCTGTGCCGATACGCCACAAAATCTGCGGAGCCGGAAATGTCGGAGTGCTGCTCTTCTCGCTCGTCGCCAGTGCGGCACTGGCGCAGCAGTCGCCCGGGTTTCGCACGGGGGCGTCCTCGACAGTTCAGTTTTCGCCCCCGGGGACGCTCACGCCCGATCAATTCCAGTCCCGCCACGATGCCGCGTCCTCGGCAGTTCAGTTTGCACCCCCAACGGCACTTACGCGCGATCAACTCCAGGCCCGCGACAATGCCGCATCCTCGGCCGCTCAATTTCCACCCCCAATGGCGCTCACGCCCGATCAACTCCAGGCCCGCTACAATGCCGGGGCCTCAGCCGCTCAATTTCCACCCCCAATGGCGCCGCTATCGGACCAATCGCAGATCCTGGATATGTTTCAGCTTCTCAATTCTTCTCCGCCGGCCGGTTCAACGCAATCTCCCACATCGGCCCAGCTTCCCGTGCAATTCCGTATCCAAAGCAGCGGTCTTTCCACGAATGCCCCAGCCCGGCCCGTCGCGCAGCGTGTGCTGGAGATTCCAGTGGGTTTCGAGAGGCATCCGACGAGAAATCTCACGCCGGCCCAAGGGTCCGAACCTTTCACATTGAGAAATACCAGCGCCGACGACGTGCAGACACAGTTGAGCCTGTCATTGCAGATGGACGTGCGGCACGATGATGACCTCGACAGTGCGCCGCGCCCTCTAGAAATCGTGGCCGATGTCGCTGAATATACGCCATCATTGCAACTCAATATCGGAAGCATTCCCAGCCCGCGCCATGCGATCGGAGGCATTCCCGGCACCCACAAAGATCTGTCGTTGGAATCGGAGAACTACCTCGAAATTCAATACCTCCCCACCATCTATGATCGCCTCGATACCGGCACTTCGCGAACCTTGCAGCGCATCATCGGGGAAGCGGGCAGGGCTAACGCGATGGCGACCACGGCCCTGCGTGTTGAGTACGATGAAAATCTCTTCGTCACATCCGACACCACTTCTCCTGAGGACACCTATACGCTGCTGGAGATTTCGCCGTTTATGGCGTATTCCCCCAGTGCCAAGACTTCCTTGGTAGCCCAGGCCTTTTACCGGAGGATCACCATCCAGAATTCCACCACGAACCGGACTGAATACGTGCTCGACGTGGGCGTCGATTGCGAGACGTCGGCAAAAACCAGCGTCGGAATCGGGACGGAGTTGGGGCATATCACATTCGATGATCCCGAATTTGCCACGCAGGATTACCAGCAAGGCTATCTTGCTTGGGCTTGGAAACCCACGGCAACGATCACGTTTCAAACGCACGTGGGAGTAGAGTTGCGGGAATTTGCGAATCAATCCAAGCCGAACCGCACGAGCCCCATCACCACTACGGTCTTGAACTGGCAGCCGAACGAGCAAACGAGCGTCAGTTTCGGGATTCGCGTTCAAAACCAGCCCTCTGTGTCTCAAAACGGAGCGCTCTTTCAGGAAGTCCGCATGGCGGCCGACGTTCGGCACGAAATTGGCTGGAACCTTTACGTCCGCGGCGAAGTTGACATCGACCATCGCAACTACGATTCCGGGCTAACCCAAACGGATGTTGTGTTTCGGCCCGCGTTCGGCTACCACACCGAGGTCAGCAGGCTCTTCGACAGCCTGAATATCGAAGCCTACTACCAGTTCCAGCAGCGCTATTCAGACCAGCTTAACTCGAACTTTGGCCGGAATATTTTTGGGCTTCAATCGACAATTTACTTTTAGATGACCATCACTGATTCGCCCCACGAACTCCTCAACGCAGGACAGGCACTATCGTCCGATTGGGAAATCGGAATGATCTTCCAGATTCTTCGCCGCAAGGCATGGGTGATCGCGGTATGGATATTGATCATGCCGGCCGTTGGGGTCGTCTATCTCCTCATCACGCCCAAGGTGTATCAAGGCACGACTGTCGTGCAGGTGCAGCAAGATGAGAGGCCCCCGGGAGAAAGCGCGGACATCGCGCCGGAGTCGATTAACGTCCCCGAGATCCTGAAAACATTTGAGCAGAATTTGGACAGCGGAGCCTTGCTTCTCCGAGTTTTCAAGGTCAATAAGCTGGATCAGGATTCCCGCTACCTTGGCGAGCAACATGGCCTGTTCCGCCCAGTGATAAAGTGGCTTGCCCGCCTTTTCTCAGGAAACCGTGAAGGTCCCGCCGATGCGGAATTGATCCGTGATATGGATGATCGCACCGTTGTGAAAATTCGGAAAGGGTCGCGTCTGATCGACGTGAACGTCCGCGCTCAGGATCCCTCGCTCGCAGTGCAATTGAGCCAATCCCTCGTCAACGAGTATATCCGATTAGACTCCGAACAGAAGATTGAAGCGGCCAAGCCAGCCTTTGAATACTGGGTTCAGAAAGCGGAACGGCTGAAAGACAATCTTCAGAACTCCGAGCAACTCCTGCAGAAGTACAAGGAAGAACAGCAGGCGGTATCCCTCGAAGAGTCGCAGAACATCGTGGTGCAAACGCTTAAAATGCTCAATGCCAGCCTCAGTGATTCCAGAGCTGCTAGGATCAAGCTGGAATCGGATTTTGCGCAGTTAGAGGCCGCTGGCGGACACACCAATGAGCTTCTCGCGCTACCAAGCATCGCCGCTTCGCCCGATGTGCTGGCGCTCAAACAGCGAATCGCCGAGTTGGAAGGCATTTTCTCCGGCCTGGGCCAACGCTACGCGCCGAAATCTCCAAGATACCTCGAGGCAGGGAGCGAATTGCAAAAACTCAAGTTGTCCTTGGAAAATGAGATTCAGGACGCGGCGGGAACCATTAAGACATCCTACATGTCAGCCAAAAACAGCGAGGACAAGCTCCTGGCCGAAGTGCGGGAGCAGGAAAAGCACGCCCTCGAACTGAACCGTATTGCCCTTCAATACCATATCCTCTCGAGGGACGTTGCGTCGAATCAGGCGTTATACGATGCCATGCTAAAGCAGTTAAAGCAAACGCAAGTCATTCAAGGTGTTGGCCAGGGTGGCATCCGCGTCGTTGAACCGCCGACGCTTCCTGACAAACCAGCATGGCCAAGGAAGCTGATCGTCCTCCCGGTCGCTCTGTTTCTTGGAGGCATCATTGGTGTCTGTGCGGCCATTGGTTCTATATTTCATAAAGCCCCTCTCATGGGCGTCGCGGACGCCGAGCGTCAACTCCGCATCCCCGCCGTCGCCGCTATTCCCAAGGCTCGGAGCACACGCAGAACGAAGAATATATTTCTGCTCGACTACCCGCGTTCTCCCGCTGCCGAAGCGATCCGATCGCTCCGCGCTATGCTATTGCTTGGCGGCCGGGATGGCAAAGACAAAGTCATCCTCTTCACCAGTGCGATGGCCAGAGAAGGAAAGACGTTCTGTGCCGTCAATTCGGCGGCCGCACTAGCCATGGATGGCCGGCGGACTCTGCTGATCGACGCAAACCTCCGTTCGCCAGCCATCGGTTTCCAATTGTTCGGAAAGCAGCCGGTTCGCGGCCTAGCGGATGTGCTTTCTGGACAGGCCGATTTTGAAAGCGCCGTCCAGCCATCAAAGCTTGACAACCTTTTTGTTTTGTCCGCGGGCTCGCCGACCGATAAACCGTCCGAAGTTCTCGGATCGAGCCAAATGCTCGAACTGCTGGCAAAAGCCAGCGCGTCATATGCTCATATCGTCCTGGACGGCGCGCCCATTCTGGAAGCAAGCGATGCCCTTCGCCTCGTCCAGCACGCGCACATTGTTTGCCTTGTTGCACGCTCGGCCGAGACGCCCGGCCGAGCGGTCGCTCGAGCCATCCAATTGCTCACGACGGCTGAAAACAGCGCCCCGGTCGGGTTGGTCCTGAACCGGACTCTCGGCCGTTTCGACATATAGCCCGTCCGTTGAAAGCTTACCACCGAAGTCTGTCCATCGGATGCTTTCATGCGTAAGGCCATTTTTTTGCTATTTTTCGGCGGTCTTTTCGGAAAAGCCCTTGGTTTTGTCAGGGAGCTCCTTCTAGCGACCTACTTTGGAACAAGTGTCATTATTGACACCTATCGGGCAGCTTTCGTCGGAATCTTCATACCGATGAATTTCTTTACTTCTGACGCCCTGAACGCTGGTTTCATTCCCCTTTACCGTCGCTATCGAGAAGAAGACAATGACCAAAGACACTTGCTATTCTGGAGCCTGAACCTCGTCCTGGCAGTTATTTCTGTTGGCGTCGCAAGCCTGATCTTTTTCGGAGCGGAGACCTGGACGGGATTATTGGTTCCCGGATTCCAAGGAGAAGCTCATGGCCTGACGGTCCGATTCTTGAAGATTATGGCGCTTGGAATACCCTTTTATGTTCAGGCATCCATGGCCTCCTACTTGGAAATGGGAAACGGTATCTACGGACAATATTCGCTGCGGGCTAGCGTTCAAAGCGTTGCGCTAATTATAGGAACAATCGCCGCCTTTTATCTAAAGCAGCCTATGTACCTTGCCTGGAGCTTTACCATTTGCTATGCCTTTTTGTGCCTGGGAGGATGGTCGTATCTCTATTATAAAGGACTGCTGCTCTGGCCCCGACAGTGGACATTGGCTGATCTTCGACCCATTCGGACGGAATTCTTGAAAATCCTAACTCCTTTGCTTCCACTTCCCGTATTTCTTCAACTGAATTTCGCCTTGGAACGAGCCGTCTCCTCGCTTATTGGGCCTGGCATCGTCGCATCACTCGATTATGCGAAAATCGTCACCGACACGGGCGTTCTACTGATCGCAGTCCCAATTGGCCTGGCTGGTTTGTCGCACTTGAGCGGATTGGAATCTTCTGAAGTCCGAAACCGCGTCACTCGAATGGTTCCGCTTCTACTAATGCTTTTCATTCCCGCTTCTGCGATGATCTTTGCCCATAGCACCACCATCGTGCGCATAGTCTTCGCCCGCGGCGCATTCGGCGCAGAGTCGGTTCGGACGACTAGTGTGATCCTTTCGGGACTGGCAATTGGTTTTTGGGCGCAAGCGACCGGGTATGTCCTTATCAAGGTCTTGAACGCACAATTGCGAAACCGGGATGTTCTTGTTTTCAGTATAGCAGGATTGTTGTTGAGCATCCTTTTCAATCTTTCGATGTTCAGGTATCTCGGATTTGCGTGTCTTGGAATCGCAGCCAGTTTGAACGGACTGCTTGTTTTTGTTCTCGCTGTCCGCGCGTTCAGCTTATGGCACGCAATTCGAATCGAATTGTTGCGATTGTCGGCAGGGGTTGCAGGATATGTCCTTCTCATCAAGTTCCTCCTATCGTCGATCAAGCTCCCGGATTGGTTTGAACTCACCATCGGCGCGCTTTATTGGCTTATTTATTCCCAACTTGTCACCGCGTATCGAATACGCTTACGGGCGCTCTTTCTGGAGCATTTCTCTCGCAAATCTCCCGCATAACACAGCTGAAGCTTTATGAAGCCAACTTCGCATTTTTTTTGCAATTGCAAACTGAACCTACCGACACCCATCGCGATCCTGCCTTGCGCGCGAGAGATTGGACCTGGTGGCGGATTCCCAGGCGTGGCCTTAAAGCTCGACAGTCTTCTGAAGAAGATTGGTCTTTCTATTGAGAGCTTCATGATGCATGATTGGCCCTTACGCGGTCAATAGAAAACGACGTCAGTGAGAGTTCACGCTTAGAATGAAGGGTTGACCGCATGAATAAAGATACTGTGCTTTTCTCAACTGCAGAGTGGACGGCTCCTTTCTGGACTAACAAACAGCATGTGGCCGTCGAAATGGCCAAGCTGGGATACCGAGTATTCTACATCGATACTATTGGACTGCGCCGTCCCTCCGTGTCCAGCCGGGATGCTGCGCGAATCTTACGGAGAATACAAAAGGCCTTTCAATTTCCCACTGAAGTCAGGAAGAACATATGGGTATGGTCACCACTGGCGCTTCCTTTTCACTCTAACAATGTAGCCAGGGCCTGCAATAGGTTTTGGTTGAATGGATGGTTGCACTTTTTCCTGAAACGCCTTCGGTTTCGAACGGATTTATTGTGGACCTACAACCCGTTGAGCACCTGCTTTTTGGATTTGAATCGCTTTGAAAAGGTTGTCTACCATTGCGTGGACGCTATCGAATGTCAGCCCGGCATGCCTGTAGAACTGCTCAGAATCGCCGAAAGGGAGTTGCTGGCTCGCGCGGATATTGTATTCACGACATCCCCCGCGCTTGCGGCAACACGCGGCAAGTGGAATCGGAATACGCATTATTTTTCCAACGTGGCGGACTACGACCACTTTTCCGCCGCCATGACGGACGCGGTTGACATTCCGGTGGATCTCGCCTCAATCCGAGGACCACGCCTCGGATTCATAGGTGCAATCAGCGAATACAAGCTGGATTTCGAGCTCATTCGTGAGATTGCAACTGCCCATCCGGAATGGTCTGTGATTTTAATCGGGGAGATCGGTTTAGGCGATCCGCGGACTAGAATTCAGTTGCTCAGCGATTTGAAGAACGTTCACCTGCTCGGACCCAAAGATTACAAGGATTTGCCTGCATATCTGAAAGGGATCGACGTAGCAATCCAGCCAAACATGTTGAATGAATATACTGTGGCTATGTTTCCGATGAAATTCTTCGAATATCTAGCGGCAGGCAAGCCGGTGGTGAGCGTGGATCTCGATGCCATCCGGCAATATGCGTGGGCGGTCCGCATAGCTAAAAATCATGCGGATTTCGTAAAAGGCATTGAGGAGGCGCTTGACGGGCAAGGCGCAAATTTAAAGGAAAGGCTTTTGCTTGCTCGTCAGCATACCTATTCCACGCGCATGAAGAAGATGTTGAGCTTGCTCTTCGACGGAGATACACCGTCTTCCAAGTAGCACAGGAGAAGCAAAAGGATCCCGCTATCTAGCCAAGAGATCGAGATAGGCCGCGTTGCATCGCCGCAGAGAATATGTCTCGGGCAGCAGCGAGCGGCGGTCTGATCGGCTGGCGTGACTGGCGTGGAGGGCTCGTTCTACAAGAGCGGCCAATTCAGCCACGTCGTCGGCGTGTGATAAAGCGCCAACCTCAGTTCCTGGCAGATGGTGCGATAGATGCGTGGACGCGACGACGGGAAGCCCCGTGGCCAGGGCTTCGAGCACGTTCAAGGGCAATCCTTCAGCCCTCAAAGTCGTGAAGAGGAATGCATCTCCTGCATTTAGATAGGCTGGCACTTCCTCGCGCGGCAGCGAGCCGCAGAAGACAACACGTTCGGCCAGCCCGAGAGACCTCGCCTGCCTTTCAAGTAAAATGCGTTCGGGGCCATCGCCGATTACCAAGTAGCGAGCTTGCGGCCTGCGCTTTCCAAGTACGCCGAACGCTGACAGAGAAAGATGCAGCCCTTTTTGACGGTGCAACCGCGAAGCTGACACAACGACTTCGTGCTCGTCCGTCCATCCAAATGTTTTTCGAACATGCCGCCCCGCGGCCTGGTTCGGCGCAAAATGCCGAGTATCGATTCCGTTGCAAATCAAGACAACCTTATTTCGCGGAAGAACAATACTGATGGGAGGCCGGAGCAATGCCGCCTCAACGGCTTCGCCGCATGCAACCACAAAATCGAACTTCGGATAGGCGCGCAGATCGCGAGGCAACCACAAACAATCGTGTAGCGATCGGACCCAAGCCTTGACTAACCCGCTGCGCCACTTTGAGAGAATTTCACCAATTAACGTGCCATGTGCCTGCATGATGAAGCGAGTGTTCGGAAACCGGGAGCGGAGATTGAGCAATCCAAATGCGCCGGCGCTTATGCTTAGCACACTGTTGACATCGCGCAGCTCTTGAAGAAAGTACCTCTTCGATTCGCGCCACCATGCCGTGGAGTAGCGACCAGGTTTCGTATCTGGCAGGGCCACAATCTCAACACCTTCGCAGGAAAACTTTTGCGGACGATCGGGGATCTTTGTGGTCAGCAATGTTACGCGCAGGCCAGAAAGCACGAATTCTCTCGCCAAGTCCCATACGATCATCTCCATTCCGCCAGCACCGTGAAAATGCATGCTGCGCGTGGGCATCAAGATATGCGTGCTCATAAGCATGATCGATAGATCTCCTCCAATTGCCTGGTTTGGTTCTTCAATGCGAAATTCTGTTCAACGAATGCGCGCGCCGCTTTTCCCATCGTGGCTCGAAGTTCGTCATTCTCCAGCAAGATAAGGAGGCGCTCCGCAAGCATAGTGGCATCTCCTTCATTTACCAGAAATCCCGTCCTGCCATCCATGACTGCCTCGGGAATTCCGGCATGCAGCGTGGCAACGGTTGGCAAACCGGATGCCGCCGCTTCCAGGACCACGTTTGGCAGGCCTTCCGCGTCTCCACTCGCAGCCGTAATGCTGGGCAAACAGAAAATGCTGGCTTCGGCCATCGCGTGCAACACCATTGAGTGCGTTTGCGCGCCGCGAAAATCGATACGCCCCGCCAGTCCGAGCGACCCGGATGCCTGCTCCAACTCGCTCCTCAAAGGTCCTTCGCCAATGATCTGGAGCGTCGCCTCGGGCACTCGTTTTGCGATCCTGGAGAAAGCTTCGATTAAACACCGAGTTCCTTTTTTTTCAACCAAACGCGCAACATGTAAAATGTGATATTTCGAAGCGGGTTTGGCGGTCGCGACGATTTTTTCGGTATCGACCCCGATATAGTGAGTTATCGTGCGATCGGCTGGGAAGCCGAGTTCGAGCACTCGTTGATGAATGAAACGGGAGACGCAAATGAATCTTGCGCCTTGATTCGCTAACACTCCACGCCGAAGGGCGTAACGGATCCACGACGCCTTTCGAGACCTGAGCAACTCTGCACGCTTCAGCGTCGCGTCGAAACCCCAGAACGTGGTCACCAGCGGAACGCCGAGTTCTTTTGCGAGGCCGAGAGCAAAGACTCCCTCGACCCCAAAATGCGCATGGATGATGCTCACGTTTTCGTGCCGCAGCTTGCGTGTGAGAACGCTGGGGCTTGCCGATATGCTATGCCAGAATCGCTGGAGGCGGGAAAAGCGGTCTCCAGGTGAATCCACGCAGCAGACGCGGCAGCCATCAGGAACTGGGCCTGAGATCTCGCGTCCCACATAAATTGGCCGAAACTCCTGGAGTGTCCTAGCCTGTTCGTGGATGAATGTCTCGGATAGCTTGAACAATTGATGGCGGTAAATGGCGACGCAATTCATGCACGGATTCCTCTCAGCGCAAGTGTGCGTGCGCGCAGCATGCCCAATGTTACCGCCATAACCGGCTGGAAATGGAGTTCCCCGATGATTCCCTCATTCTCGCCCAACCCGTGAATGAAGAGCCACAAAAATGACCCCAATGTTCCGATCGCAAGAATCCGCAGCACGACATCGTTCGCAGAGAAACCCCTGACCGAAGCGACGATTATCGCGCACATAAAGGCCAGGCCAAAAATCGCGGCCACAATTCCACTCTGCGACCAAAGAAGGATGAAGGTGTTGTGCGGAGGAACAGCATTTCGCAAACCAAACTGCCTGTAGATCGGTGCAAACGCTTCCTCCCAGCCGCCAAAGCCATGACCCAGCCAGATATGGCGTGGAAACTGGTCGCCGGCAAACGACCAAATTTCCTGTCGCAGCTTCAACGTGGTATCCGTGCTCGTCATCAAGTCGCTATTTTGAAAAGCGGGCGAGAGCAAAACAGAGGCCACCGCGCATAAACCGATCGCGAACGCCGCCGTGAAAGGCAGCCGCCAACTGGAACACTGCGGAATCAGGAAAACGAAAGCGAATGCCGCAAGCGCCGGGATAACCAGTGCCATAGCCATTGCCGACTTTGAGCCCGTGAAGAATACGGAAATCCAGGCAACGAATGCGATAATCCGAGTTCGTCGACAGCCCGTTATCATCGAAGTAGCCACAGCCAGAAGCGCGCAACAGCCGCTAAACGCTGCCGCAACATTACCATTAGTAAAGAAGCCACCCGACTTCTCTGGATCAACAACGTTAACCCCTCCGGTCGGCTCGAAAACCGCCTCCAGCGCATTAGCGCCGACAAACGGTATCGCAACAGGCGATCCTAAAAAGGCCATCTTGAGACCCGGACTAATGCGAAACGCAATAACCAAGACCGCTTGAATAAGGAAGAGAAGGAAAAAAATACGTAGTGCTCGCAGCATTCTTTCTTTCCTTGTCAATGTAATCGCCGTCGCAGCCATGAAAATTAATAGGAACGGCAATGTGTTCACAAGCGTGCGAACCCCGGCGAGCACATCGGAGGACCAGACCAAACTCACCGCGAAGCAACCCATCAGACCGATCAGCGCAATTGTCGGAGGAAATGCCAGGAATCGGAGGTATCGCAATGTGAAGGGGATGAGTGCCAGCGAGCTAAGTAGAGTCAGCGAAGGATAAAAACCGCCCGTGGGAAGAGTAAAGATTTGGAAGATCGAACTCCAAAGTGTCGTCGTCAGAAAAAATAGGCAAATCCGATCCAGCAATAGACTTTGTGATGAACTTTCTTTCAAGTGAAAGAAAAGCCGTCGGCGGGACATTTCTTGAATCGGCATGGCGTCGGAAGATTGGAAGTCCATTGCTTGTTTGCCTCAAAAATACGCCGGAGAGTTTGCTTTGAGATATTGCGTAATTGCACTCCGGAACGCCGGTTCTCCAAAACGTGCAGCATTGGATCGGCAGTCGTTGGGGTCAAACATTTCCCAGCGAGCATCGAATTCCTTGACGGTCTCCGCGAGGACTTCGATCGACTGGGACTCGAAGAAAATGCCGGTCCGTCCATTGATGACTGTTTCCAGAACGCCGCCCCTTCCGAAGGCGATGACCGGGCGACCGGATGCCTGGGCCTCGAGAGGCGTGATGCCGAAATCTTCCACACCCGGAAAGATGAGCGCGCGGCAGCGCTGGTAGTGCATTTGCAAGACTGGATCCGGCTGGCGTCCGAGGAAGCGAATATTCGGAGAGGCGATGGTCTCAAGTCGAGTCCTTTCGGGCCCGTCTCCGATCACCACGAGAGGCTTGCCCAGTTTGGAAAATGCGCGAACGGCTAGATCCACGCGTTTGTAGGAAGTCAACTCCGATACCATCAAATAGAAATCCTCCACCTGCGCAGACGACGAGAATTCATCGAGGGCCACGGGTGGATGAATGACCGTAGAGTCGCGCCCGTAGGCTAATTTGATCCGATCGCGAACAAAGCTGGAATTGGCGATGAAAGCCGTAACGCGGTCCGCGGCGTGGCGGTCGAAGTCGCGAACGTATGGCGCCGCCCTCCGAAAGACAGCGCGGCCGACAGAACCCAAGGCACTGGTTTTTTGAAGGTATGTCGACTCCTGATCCCAAAGATATCTCGGAGGTGAATGACAGTAGCAGACTTGTGGAATGCCGGACTCCGTCTTCAGCCCTTTAATCACGCTCGCGTCGCTCGTGAACAGAAAGTCCGTGCCCTTCGGAACTTTCAGATTCTGCACGGCCGTCGGAAACAGCGGCAGCAAATTTCGATACCAGCGGGCCGCGCCAGGGAAGCGCTGGAGCATCGACGCGCGGATCGGATGTTTTCTAAGCTCGCTTGAGAGCCATTTGGGACGAGCGATCAAAGTGAGGATGGGTGCTCCCGGAAAGACGCGTCCTAACTCCTGGAGTACCTTCTCGCCGCCACGCATAGAGACCATCCAATGGTGGGCTAGAGTAATATTTGACATCAAATGAAATTCATACCCGTTCTGATCAGGAGATCGGCCCCACCATCGGATGATATTAAAAGTGAGCAAGGCATCAGCCAAGCGCCGTCTCTAGAATTTAGCCCGCTCCTTGATGTCGGAAAAACGTAAGGATCATAATCTGGAAATCCAGCCACACGCTCCATCGCTCCAGATAGAACAAATCGCATCGAATTCGCTCCCGTAAGTCAGTATCCCCACGCAATCCATTCACGGCAGCCCATCCCGTAATACCGGGCTTGGCCGAGTGGCGGGCGTGGTAGTGCGGAATTTCGTGTTTGAAGCTTTTGATCAATTCCACCGATTCCGGACGCGGACCGACCAGGCTCATATCACCCTTCAGCACATTCCAAAACTGTGGCAGTTCATCAATGTTCCATTTGCGGATAAAATTGCCAATTTTCAGCCGCCGGGGATCATCCTTCAGTGTCCAATGGCCGCTTTCTTCGCGATCCGCGTCCAGGCGCATGCTGCGAATCTTAACCATGTCAAATTCCCGGCCTCGCAACCCGAGTCTGCGCGGACGGTAAAATACCGGGCCGGGCGATTCCAGATAAACGAGGGTGGAGAACACGAGCATGATCGGCGCCGAGAGGAGCAAGCCTACGATGGATCCGATGATATCAATGGTGCGTTTAATGCAGCAATTCAAAGGACGGTCCAGGGGGAGATGCGAAATGCCGAGGACGGGAATGCCGCTGATCGTTTGAATGCTCAGTCCACTAACCAGGACTGGAAAATAGGACGGGATTACCTTAAACTGCACCAATTCTCTTTCGCAAAGAGTCGCCAATTCGTCCCGCTCCTGCATCGTGGACGAGCGGTCGGCGAGGATGACAATATCGATCCGCTGCCCCTTGAGCATCTGGGCAAGGTCTTGCTGAACTGCCAAATTGGGCAGGTCCTCCGGTGGTTCGATTTCGTACTCATCACTACGGGAAGGAATGCATCCCACGAGAGTATATGGCTGGCTTGGATCATTTCGAATAAAGGATGCACAGCGTTCGGACATCGCGTTCCAACCGACAAAAATAATCCGCTCTCGGAGGTAGCGGGAAAATCGCTCACGCATGGCGATTCGATGCAGGACGTACCTCCACGAGAGAAGTGCGAGAGCTACACAGGCTCCATTGATCACACTGAAGGCGCGCGGCAGTGGAACCTCGAGATCGAAAACGCGAGTCACGCACAGCACGCTCAAACTCCAGATGAAGCAAGTCTTCAAGATGACGAAAGACTCTTGCCGGTAGCGCAACAGGTGCGCTGGTTCGTAGGCCCGGCTGTCAGCGAGCAGCAGCATTAGCGTAGTCGGGACAAGAAGGAAGTAGATCGCAAAGGCCATGCGCCCCCCCGACGGTGAAAAAATATCCGCCTCGACAAGCCCGAAATGCAACAATACGGCGAGGTTCAGGGGCAACGCACCGAAAATGATCAACGCATCGACGCACACACTGGTCCAGAAGAACTGTCTTGCAACAATCCGACTGCGGCGAGCGAACTCTTCCCGCTTCTTAGAACTGGTCGCGAGAAGGCTCTTAGCGAGGTCGCTCACCTGGGGGGTGGCTTTTGTTTGCATCCGCGCCAAGGTTAAACGCAGCCACGCTCCCGCGGGCAAGAGAAAACGATCCCTCGCGGCAATCCGAGGATAGAAATGGCGGCTTGGGCAGGGTTCCACCCACCTGCTCCTCTCAACGCCCTGGACAGCAAGTTCCGCGCCATCGCGTGCACGGGTGACGTTGACGAACTTCGGTGAACGCTCGACGGCTGAAATTTCGAGACATTCGGGTGTCGAGAATCGCAAATTTTGGCGGGGATGACGAAGCTGGTGAGGCTGCCAGGAAGACCGCCGCAACACGGATCTCGGCATCTTCGAACATCCTCCCACAAAACAGAGCATCAGCGAATCTGTTCTGACTTTCGTTCTGACTCAGTCGACTTTCGATTGCTTTCCAAGAGCGTGTCATTCACTCTGACGGAAGAGAGTTAAGCATGAGAGTGAGGAAGGCGAGCCAATGAAGGGCGGCGAGCGAAGAGGGCAGCCTCTCGTAATCGCGAGCCAGTCGTCGAAACCCGTTGGCCCAAGCAAAGGAACGTTCCGCTACCCAACGCTTGGGCAAGAGCACAAAGCCTCGTTTGGCTTCCTCCAATTTAACGACGACCAACCGCACACCATGAGCCGCCGCCGCAGGAGCTGGCTTCCTGATACGCCATCATCAGTCGGGGCGGGAGCTTTGCAAAATTCTTCGCCTGGCGAAAAGCCAGAACTTGTATGGCCAGTTTCGATCCATGCAAGGCCGCTCAACAAGCCGAAAAAATACCCAACTAACGATTAGCACGATCGACCCAAGCAATAAAAGTTGGATCGAAAGAAAAACAAAGAAGGGATAACCTTTCCCAATTCGCACGGTGAAGTTCGACACTATTTCAAGAATCCCCAAATGCACGAGGTAAATCGAATAACACATCCCACCTATCATCGATAGCAGAGGAATCGATAGTAGCTGCCTGACAACGCCACCAAACAAGCAGCCCGAAACAAAAAGCAGCGTTCCCACCGGTTGGACCCACGTTTGAGCCCAGACAGGCATCCAATATTCACGGCTTATCAGGCCTACGAACGCAAATACGGCTATTATGTCGAAAACAGGCCGGATTCTTTCGCGCCAAGATGCCTGGGTTGCGCTGAGAAGCTGTTGAATCTCTAGCACGGCAAAGCCGCCGAGAAAGAACGGAAAAAATCGCAGCAGCGTGTATCTCAGATGCGGATTGGAAGCCAATGGAGAAATGATCACGGACCAACAAATCACACCGGCAACGGCAGTGGGAAAGCGAGCTTTGCTCTGAAGGCGGGTGCGGAGCCACACCAGCAGCGGTGCAAGCACGTAAAACTGAACTTCGATCTCCAGGGACCAAGCGGGGGGGTTCAATTTCGGCATTGCTCCGAACGTGGGGCAGTAAGCGTAAATGACGCTGAACAGCCAGGCGCTGATGAGCGAGTCCGCACCTTTATGGAACGACTTCGTGTACTCGCCATGATCTCCAGACAGAGACAAGAGCACGAACATTCCCGTCATCACCAATAGATAGGGCGGTTCCAGTCGCGTCAGACGCCGCATAAAATATGCGCGGAGGTCAAGCTGCT
>Ga0206937_10136_pt1 | contig 23229 bp, 12 predicted proteins | sample Alteio_BWOrgHeat_11_FD_152923 | JGI IMG/M metagenome (GOLD analysis project Ga0206937, IMG submission 152923) | Enriched cells from forest soil in Barre Woods Harvard Forest LTER site, Petersham, Massachusetts, United States -... | ecosystem: Environmental > Terrestrial > Soil > Temperate forest >... | reverse complement strand
GACGATTCATAATTTAATTCAAGCGGCAGCAAGTTCATTTGCGCTAGTAAAACAAGCCATCGTTAGCAGACAAACTTCAAGGTAATGATTTCGAATGGCGTTACGTTCATTTTCACTTCCCCTCCATCCATCACGATTGGGGCTATGGTTCTCTCGAGGAGATCCGCGGTGAACGCCATTTTGACCGGTAACGATGTGCGCAGAGTAAAAGAACCCCGACTTCCGTAAGCCTCATACATGCGCACAATGATCGCGTCCTCCTTTTCCGCCTTTTTGATTGCTTCAATCATAACGCCAGGACGGTCGAACTCAAAGAAGCTTTGGGTAGGCGGCAACGTGCCAGGTCGCGCTTTCAGCGGGATCAATGAGAGAGGAATGTTCAGGTCATAAGCTTCTTCAATCACGCGGCAGCTTTGCAAATTCCCGGGATGCGGCAAGAGAGAATAGACAAACTCATGCTGACCGAGATCAGCCGTCGGGTCAGGAGCGGTCGGGGCGCGCAACAAACTAATATGCATCACATTGCCGAAGACATCGTGACCATATTTGCAATCGTTCAACAGCGCGACCCCGTAGTCGCTTTCCGACAGGTCAATCCATTTTTGCGCGCAGACTTCAAAACGTGCCAGATCCCAGCTTGTATTGTAGTGCGTTGGCCGCTCGGTATGTCCGTATTGGATTTCGAAGGTGGCACGCGAAGAGCGAACATTCGCCGGGAAGGCCACCCGGAGGAATCGGTGCTCTTCCTGCCAGTCCACCTCGGTCGCGAAATCGATCCGTGCCGAGCCAGCGCGAAGGATAATCCGCTGCGTGAACGATGAATTGCCAACCTTCCGCCGCACTTTTACTGTAGCGCGCAGGGAAGTGCATTCGATAATCTCGATGCTCTCAACGGCTGCCAGTTCCTCGCGAGTTTCCTTGTAGAAGATATCCACATCCCAGGCATCCCAGAAAACGGGATGATCTTTGTGCAACTCCAGGACATTTCCGCGCTTGCCGGGTTCCAGCACGTGGCGGTTTGCACGAAGATCAAATACGGTGGAAAGGAAGCCATCCTTATCAATCGCCAGGCGTATCAAGCCATTTGCGAGAATGATTTCTTCATCCTCGATAGCAACAGTCACTTCAGCACCGGAGAACGGTGGCAGCTCCCGAGAACTGTCAATTACCGAGTAGCCACAGCCTGGTACTGTCACCCAGGCAGCTTCTCCATTAGGCAGGGTAATTACTTCACTGCGGGAATGACTGCAGCTATTAAAGACAGCGACCGGTTGAGCATATCCGCTGGTATTGATTTGTTCTGTCAGGGCGTGTTGACCAGCATCCAAAACCGCGCCTCCGAGCGATCGAATCGTTGCGTAATCCCGATCGCTGTCACGATAAACCCAGTTAATGGATGAGCCGGGAATGATGTCGTGAAATTGGTTCAAGAGCAAAAGTTTCCACGCTCTATTAAGTAGCGCCGCCGCTGTGTCATCGTTATCCGTCCCAATGACGTCATAAACCGCCCGTTCAGGGAGGTCCATCATGAAGGCGACTTGCGTGTCCGCGCCAAAAGCACCCGCGAGCGTGTCGAAAAATTCTGCCTCCCGCAAAAGAAACTCGCTCTTGCGATTTCCACGTTTGTTGCGGGCCTGCGTGGTGTAAGTGCCGCGGTGCAACTCCAGGTAGAGTTCGCCAACCCATACCGGCAAATCCTTTGCGTCCTCTTTAGCTTTTGCAAAGAACCCGGAGACCTTTTCCAGTTCTATTCGAGGCAGACCCTCAAAGTCTTTTACCCGCTTCGCAGTTTCGAGCATCTCTTTGGTGGGACCACCGCCGCCATCACCGTATCCATAGATATAAAGAGAACGGGAGGCACGATCATGTTCACGAAAATTCTTCGAATTAAATACAAGCTGCGCCGGCGTGAAGTTCGCGTTATAATCATCGGCCGGTGGGAAGTGCGTGAAAATACGTGTGCCGTCTATGCCTTCCCACAAAAAAGTGTGATGAGGGAATTTGTTGAACTTATTCCACGAGATTTTCTGCGTCAGGAAACTGGTGATACCTGATTTTTGCATGATCTGCGGCATCGAGGCACTGTAGCCAAACACATCCGGAAGCCACACGTCGCACGTCTCGATTCCAAACTCATCAAGAAAAAAATTCTTCCCGTGAAGAATTTGCCGGATAAGTGATTCGCCGCCGGCCAGGTTGCAGTCGGCTTCGATCCACATCGAGCCGATAGCCTCCCACTGGCCGCGCTTGATTGCCTTTTTGATGCCCTCGAAGATCGAGGGATAGAAGGCTTTCATCCAAGCATACTGTTGAGGCTGCGAACATGCGAAGACATAATCGGGATACTCCTCCATGTAAGCGAGGGCCGTGGAGAATGTCCGCGCACATTTCCGGATGGTCTCGCGGAGCGGCCAGAGCCAGGCGGTGTCAATATGCGCGTGACCGATCGCGGAAATGCGATGTGCACTGTCGCCGTTGTGTCTGGCAAGCACCTGTTCAAGCTCTTTCCGGGTGCGCTGAATCGTCGAAGAATCTTTCGCGTCGAAAATATTGACCGCGTTGTTCAGCGCATAAAGAAGCTGGCCCCGCCCGGCGCTGTCTTCCGGCAGCGCGAGCATGGCTTCCGTTACAACGCGAAAGTCATTGAAAAGATCGAAAGCTTCGCGATTGAAGCAAGCGATGTCCGCCTGTCGAAGCGTGAACGACAGTGCTGCCGCTTCCACCTTTAACATGTTGTAATTGTATTCCTGGGCATTCGGATTTGCAGCCGCTTCAACGTGAAACAGGACGTGCTCTCCGCCGTTTGCCTTCGCCGCAAGTGGCACATCGGCGCGATGCACATTGATAGCCCGCACAGGCTTGAAATTCTGCCAGACGAGACCTTCGGTCGTGAATCCTTCGTTGCCGCTGCCTCCAAGCCTGATGAGCGCAACCACCTCGCGGCCTTTCCAGTCGTGCGGGATTGCACCGGAAAAGCGAAACCAAGTCGTGTCCCACATTGCGCCCCATCGGTCTCCGACTAGGAACGGTGTATAATCGCGCAGGACTGCTTCCTTCGGGCCTATTGGTTCCCCTCCAACATGGTGCGCTTCGATCCTCAATGGAACCGAGGAGCCGTAGATGGTGCTTTGAATACTGGTAAGTGTATTGGAGATACGTGCTTCAGTAAGTCGCGGATGTTTGTACATAGCGTTAATGGTGGCCTAAAGACATCTTGATCATCGTTCCAAGGGGATTTTTGATGACGGGAGAGGTTTTGTGACGAGCACAGGCGAGGTTAAGGGATGTTCTTTGGCTGCTTCATCCGCCAGGACTGCCCGTTCATCCATGTTCTGGTGGTCAACCACGGTGCCGTCGTCGAGTTCGTTTACTTTCTCGCGATTCAGTGCATGGAAAAGATCGCGAATATCCCGCACTCCACCCCACGTAAACCAGACACCAGTCACCACGGCGAGCAGGATGGGCAGACCTATCCCGACAACGTGCCAATAGACGGCCCACCATTCTATCGGCCATGGTGCGATCCAATTCCAGGTGGTGCCGACAATGAGTACGGTGAACCACCACATGCTCCACGCGAAAAGGCTTCCGGTGATCCATTTGTCGCCGAGAGTAAAGTTTTCATCAAAGCCGATCAGTCTTCCCCACGTGACTTTTCGGAGCGGTGTCTGTTCGATCGTCTCGCCCAGAAGCGGCGCGATCGCGGCATACTTTCCACGATGCAGCATCCGATCGATATTAAAGTCTTCTTTACAGGTCAGCAGGGATACTACCATGTAGGTAGTAATAGCCGTGAGCGTGGCATAAAAGGAAATCTGCTGCCCATTGAGAGGAAATTGATCGCCGTGGATTTGTCGTGCCACGATGCCGCCGAACGAAAGGATAGAGCCCGTCACAATGGCCACCCATGCACCGGCAGTCGTCCCTTTTTTCCAATAAAGGCCGCCGATGATCGCTGCGCCGGCGCCTCCCACATAAATGGCGAATGTTACAGCCCACCACATCACGATGTATTCGGTCTGACGATACAGACTGCCAAAGAGAAACGCGAACACTGCCACGCCGACAATGGTCCAGCGAAGAGCGCGGATGTGGGCTTTTGGTCCAAAAGGCTTCTTGCGTAGCGGGACCAGCAGATCCTGCACAAAAATTCCACTCCACGAATGCAGGTGTGTCGAGTCGCCGCCAAAGATGCCCATGAGAAGAATCGCGCAGAACAACCCCCTCACGCCAATTGGAAGGAAATGTGCGAGCGCGATCGGAATTGCCATTTGTGCACGAACGTGGGGATCCTGTACATGTTCGATGATTTGCTTCACCTGCGCGGCCTGGCCGGCAAAGTCCGCGTGACTCAGAAAGGTGAGGCCGCAGATGCCTAGTAGCATCATTGTTACGCTGTTGCCCAGTTCGCGCCAGCGTCCGAGCAGGCCTGCCATGCGGGACTCGTGCGCAGTCCTAGCAGCCGAATTGTACCCGCCGGCACTTTGCCAGGCCATTGTGCCATACACATTTACAAACACCGACATGAGCACATACCAGATGTTGAAGTCCTTGTTTGCTGATGAATCAAACGGGTTCAACAGCGATTGCCCGTGCGGGCGATTGGCGAGAACCTCACTGATTTGACGCCAGCTAAACATCCACAGTAGCGCCGCGATGAGAACAAGGTAGATTACTTGCGACAAAATCCCCGCCACACAATCGCTTGTCATCACAGTTATCATCCCCCCGGAAAGCGCGATGAATACAGTAATCGTGAGCAGCAGCGCCATGACCGGCACATAAGTGGGCAGCGTCGATCCAAAGATCGCCACCGTTTCCGGCAGTCCAAGGTAATAAACCATGAATCGTGAGCCGACTGCGGGAATGATCCCGAAATTTATAATGCCCGAGAGAAAACCGAGCATGCCAGTAAAGACACGAATGCCTTTGCTGTAGCGGACCTCAAAAAACTGCGCAAGCGTCATGGCACGCGTTTGCCGGAACCGGTAAACAATAAAACCGCTTATCGCGACCAGAAGTGAGACAGGGACGGAGATCCAACCCCACCATCCGAGAGTAAATCCAGCACGCGAGGTCACTTCGAAACTCGCGACAAATCCCACCGCCCCGGCATGGAATTCCCCTTTCGCGACGGCCAACAGATACCGGCCTGCGACACGTCCTCCAGATAAAAAGTCCGACACGGATTTCAAATACCGCGAGGTGTATGCGCTGATGGCAAAGACCACGAGCAGAGGGATGGCGGCGAGAACCCAGTCGATTTTACTCATGAAAATCCGGTGAAGTCATTGTTCCTGATGTGCTGTGTCAAAATCCGAATGCTACGCATTTCGGGAAAAATAATTGGGAGTCAAAAGGTGTTGGTCGGAGCCGTTGCTCAACGTGGAATTAGCAGACCAATTATGGGCTTCTTTGTGCTTCGCGTCAAATATTTTGTGAATTCATTTGGCGTTTCATCGCCAATGGAATCAATTTACGCAGTAAATAGGTTGTTCAGATACCATTTTTGGATGAAGCAATGGCTACGTTAAATAACCAGAGACCGACAACTTCGAATCCTCCTCCCGACTTGTGTCTTTGCTCACGGCGGTGATGTGTAGTCGGGCACGGAGAGCGGCTCGCAATACGAAAAGCCGGTGATTCGCAAGGTGGATTTTTTCTCCTTCGCAGGTATGCCGACTTCCGCTGTCTTCAGCAGTGCCTGTCTGGTAAAGCGTTATCAGCCTGACTCCGGGATGCCCGGGTCGCTTCAATGGGGGACCGGTCCGGTGGATTCACCGACAAACCTTGGGACATGATCCGGCTGAAGAACCAGAGACCCTTGCCACTCGCGATTCGAGAGCATCCAATCGAGCGCTTTACGTAAATAGACTGCTCTCAATGGAGACCGAAGGCATGTAAGCGACGGAATCAGGTAAGGCCCCAATCCCTCATCATTGACGGTGCAAATCGAAATATCGCGTCCGATTTTCAGTCCCGCTTCATGGCACGCACGCATCGCGCCCAAGGCCGCCAGGGCAGTCGTGCAGAGCAAGGCTGGCCCAAAAGCAGCGCCAGCGCGCAATTTGTTTCGCACAAGCTGGTAGGCCGATTCCAGCGGATGGAACTCGGTGAGACTGAACAAGGAGCCAGACAGTCCCCGTTCCTTTAGAAAATTCTGCCATGAAGCGATGCGTCCTTCGATGATCAGATCGCGAGCTTGAGTGTTGAGGCAATCGATCCGTCGATGCCCCAACTCCGTGAGATGCTCCATCAGGTTGCTCTCCGCCTGCGGTGGAAACATCACAAGGGAGGGGAGTCCTGCTGCACTCGCGTCCTGATCGAGCACGACCACACGGCACTTTGATTTGTGCATCCTGTCGGTCAGCCATTTTGGAATCTGCCCGGCGGGCGGGAGGAAAAAGAGTGCGTCGAATCCAGATAATGCGGCCGTCACTTGGGGGGCGCCGTAATGTTCGAAAGTCATCGAGCGCACGGTGACATTGCGGCCCTCGACCGCCGCGTAAACACCCTCTGTCCAAAGCTCGTTGTCATGGGAAGGGTAACTGTCCCTCGCGAACCCGATAATGGGCCTGCGAGTACCAGAGGCGTGATTGGTCGCTACATCAAGTCTCCCGTTCTCATGACGGGTTAGAACTCCTTCTTTCTCCAGCAGACTCAGGGATCGGCGCACCGTCTGCCGGCTGATTCCAAGCTCCTCGGCAAGCGGGCGCTCTGCTGGAATGCCGTGCAATGCGTGATCTCCATGTAGGATGCGCTTGCGGATCATCTGCGCTGCGGCTTGAGTTTTAGAATCAGGACGGGCCATGGTTTGTGGTCAAATATTTAAGAGTAGGCAAATAATGCACCACAAATGGTCTAGAGTCAATGGCATCATGCATCAGCGATGCTAATTGGTCATTTTTTACAGCAGTTTCATGTCGTCTCTGAGATCGGCAGCGACTTATTAAGTATCGCAAACTCAAAAGTCTTGCAGCAGGGGGAGGGAATGTACGACAGGGCCAATGAGATGCTTTACCGGGATCAATTGATCGCAGGCTTCCAACCTGCCTTTCGCGTCCACGAGCTTACAAAGTTTCCTTGCTGATTTCGTAACTCAATTTTGGCCTTACAGACCGCCTTGTGAGCGTAGTTTTAAGTGAAAAGTGGAAAAAATCTGCATTTTTTAAATTTTTTTATTGACGAGCCTTATAAACCAGTCCATTTTTGGACTGGTTAAGGCCAAACTCGTCGTAAGCGCGGAAGCTTGGCCTCCATTGTTTTAATTCCCAACCCCGAATAAACCTATGAAGAAAGCATCCTCCACTATTCAATGCATCTTGAATCAATCTTGGATGAGTCGTTTAGCGAAATCACTTGTCGCCGTCGGTCGATCCTCGGCCTGGTCAAAGTTGTCATCTTCCCTCTTCCGCAGCTGCGGCGTTGCAGCGATTGTCGCCGCCTCCATGATCGTCTATTCCGCACAGGCAGCCACACAAACTTGGGATCCGTCGCTAAGCGGGACGGGATCCGACGGTTCGGGAATTTGGGATACTGGCACCACCTCAGATTGGGCTCCTGGAGGTGCGGTGTGGTCGGGCTCCAACAATGCCGTTTTTGGAGTTGGCGGCACGGCGGGTACGGTTACTGTTTCCGGGACTGACATTGCAACCAATCTGACCATCAATGCCGGAACCACCGGTAACTACATCTTTAATGGCGGAACCCTTTTGGTGACCGGTACCACCACGATAAATAATAATGTGACCTTCAACGGCATATTCTCGTCACAGAACGCCACGGTTCTGGCCAATGGCGTCACGCTTACTCTTTCAGGCGGCTCAGGCGGCTCGGCCGGCTCAAGCACTTTAGGTGCCCCAGGCGATTTTCTGGGCGGCAGTACGACCAGTGGCGGAGCCACAAGCACAATCGCGATAACGGGCGGCGTGTACAATTCGGGCAACGTATTCGGTCTGAATGTCGGCAGTGCTTCCGCAGGCACGGGTGGTGTGGTGATGACCGGCGGGACTTGGAATTTTACAGGATTTTTTGGTGTCGGCAGATCCAGTGGTGGATTGTTTACGCTGAATGGTGGAAATATTGTCGGAACAACTAACGGCTCCAACGTAAGCATAGGACGGGCTAGCGGCGGCGGTGCGGGTAATCTCGATGAACTGATTATTCAAAGCGGCACCCTTAATACGAGCGCTTCCACTAACGCGACGCCAATAACAATTGGAAATGCCAATGGTTCTAGTTCGGAAACGGGCATTCTCAATATTTCCGGAGGCGCCATCAACAATGGAACCAACCTGTTTGTTATCAACGGCGGCGCGACGACCGGTGGGGGGGCATTAAACATTAGTGGCGGCACCGTAACCACGGGAACGCTTCAATTCGGTGCCGCTGGCACCTATACCACCGGCACTGCTACTCTCCAGATGACCGGCGGCGCCCTCTTCGTTGGCGCTGGCGGCCTCACAAATGGGGCGACCAGCGGGTTGACTCCTACGATCACCCTCACGAGTGGCACGATCGGTACCACGGCGGCTTGGTCGTCCTCGCTGGCAATGACCCTCAACGGGACCAATACTTTCCAGACGGCGAATTCCAGTGGCACAGCTCAAAACATAACGCTCACGGGAACGCTTTCCGGAACCGGCGGATTTCAGGAGACGGGCAGCGGCACGCTGACCCTCTCTACTGTGTCGAATACCTTCACCGGCGGAATAACCTTGGCCGGGGGTGTCCTCAATGCGGCCACGGCGAATATCAACGGTGCCAGCACAACGAACGGAATCATCTTCAACGGTGGCACGTTGCAGGCGGCGACTGGTGGCATCAGCACGGCCAAGACAGTGAGCCTGACCGGGGTGGGCACGTTTGACACCCAGGGCAATGCCTCGACGCTTTCCGGCAATATTACCGGCTCTGGCGGCGCGTTGACCAAGAACGGCTCGGCCACCCTTATCCTTAGCGGCTCGGCCAATACTTTCAGCGCCGGGCTGACCATCACACAAGGCACCGTGCAATCCGGCAATGCCAATACCGGGGTGTTTGGATCGGGCAACGTGACATTCACCAACAACGCGAACACCCCCACGCTGGATCTCAATGGCAACAATGCGACTGTGGGTTTGCTGGCTGGCTCAGGCACGAATGGCATTGTCACCAACAGCGCCAGCGGAACCTCAACTTTGACACTGAACGGCGCTGGGAGCCAAAGCTTTGGCGGTTTGATTCAGAACGGGGGCTCGGGCGAGGTTCTCGCCCTGACCCTCAGCAGCGGCACGCAGACACTCACCGGCTCGAACACATTCAGCGGAGCATTGAACATCAACGGCGGTTTGCTCGCAACGAACAACCTTTCAACCAGCACTGGCACTGCCCAAAGCATTGGTGTAAGCGGCACGCTTGGACTCAATGGCGGCACCTTCCAGTACACAAACAGCAGTGCCACGTTCGGCTCCAATACCTCCGGGTGGTCTTCCACAATTGTCGTTGGTGCCAACGGCGGCACCCTCGATAATAGTGGAAATAAACCTTTTTTCTTCAACGGCACGCTCTCCGGTTCCGGCCCGCTGACCTTCCTGAATAGCGGCTTGAATGGCGGCAACTGGCTGATTATCTCCAACAATCCGGGTTTCTCCGGCAACATCACGGTTGGCGGTACTTCGGGCAGCGTCGCCGTCGGCGCGACTAATAACACTACGGTCCAATGGCGTTCAAACGCCGCCTCCCCGGTTGGATCCGGAACCATCACCGTCAACGCCGGTGGCATATTCACTGCCGACACCGGAGCTACCAGCCCCAGCGGCACCCTGGCCAATAATTTCATCCTGAACGGTGGCAGGCTGGGAACGCAAAGCCCGAGCATTACCTATGGCGGTGCGATCTCGCTGACAGCCAACTCCTTCATCGGTAGCCCCAGTGCGTCTTCTTTTGCCGGTACGCCCACCTTCAGCAACGTCATTAGCTCCACCGGCAGCTTTGGTCTGACCAAGGACAGTGGCGACACCGTAATTCTCAGCGGCTCGAATACCTACACCGGTATGACAATCGTCAACACGGGTACGTTGAAGGCGGGTGTCGCATCCGTTGCGGGTGTGAGCGGTGCGTTTGGTCTTAACTCAGCGGTCAGCTTGGCCAATGTTGCTGGTGTCACGCTGAACCTCAATAATTTTGCCACCCAGATCGGTTCACTGACTGGCGGCGGGGCAACTGGTGGCAATGTGATCCTCGGCACTGCGACCCTGACGACCGGTGGCGACAACACCAGCCCTGCGGCTTTTGCAGGCGTTATTTCCGGCAGTGGCGGCTTGACCAAGATCGGTGTAGGCACGCAAATTCTGACCGGCTCGAACACCTACAGTGGAGCGACGACGGTGAGCGCAGGAGTGCTGGAAGAGGACGGCTCGCTGGCCGCTGGCAGCGCGGTGACTGTGGGTCTGGCGACATTATCAGGCACCGGCACAATCAATGGCACAGTGACCCTGACCGGGACCAGCTCCTTGTTGAGTGCTGGCAATCTTACATTATTGCAAGGCTTCGGCGTTTCCGGTACCGGGAACACAATCGTGAGCGGCTCGATCTCGGGCAATGCGACGCAGAACGCGGGTTCAGGCCTTGCGGTGAATGGAACATTGAGCGGGGCGGATACGCTTAACGGCGGTGCGACCTTGAGCGGCGGGGGCGTGGTGACCGGTTCTGTGAATTTAACGGGCAACAACAACCTGTTGATCGGAAACAATACATTGACGGTGGGCAGCCTGATTATCAGCGGAACCGGCAACCAGATCGTCAGCGGATCGATTGCCGGGAGTGCGACGCAGAACGCGGGTTCAGGGCTTGCGGTGAACGGGAAATTGAGCGGCTCTGATGCACTGGCCAACGGGGCGACGAACCTGAGCGGCATCGGAACCGTGGGCGTAGTGACCATGAATGGCGGAGGCAACGTGGTGAGCAGCTCAGGAACTCTTTCGACTGGCGGAATCAATGTCAATGGCACGAACAACACAATCGGCGGCGGCTCGGTGACTGGAGCAATCACGCAGAATGCGAGTTCTGCTTTGACGGTGAGTGGAAACGCCGGCAGCGATGCTCTGGGAATAAATGCGTCACTGGCTGGAACCGGATCCGTTGGAGTCACTACGTTGACCGGCACGGACAGTTTGAGCAGCACCGGGACATTGACAGTGGCTAGCCTCGGGGTAAGCGGAGGCGGCAACACGATCAGCAGCGGCACGGTGAATGCGACGGGTGGAACGACAATTAACTCCGGCGGCAACCTTGCGGTAAACAGCACCCTAGCAGGTTCAGTAGGGGTGAGCGGCGTATTGTCCGGCACCGGCACATTGACCGGCGCGGTGACTGTGAGCGCGGGAGGTGTGACGAGTCCCGGGGCGGGAAGCGCGCCCGGAGTGCTGACGTCGGACCTGGCCTACAATGCGAGTTCGACGGCAAACTTCAACGTGGCGAGCAGCGGCAGCGCGGGAACACCAACGGCGCATCTCTCCGGTCTGTTCTACTCGCAGATGATCGTGACCGGAGGCTCAAGCACCGTAAGCCTCGGAATCGGCACCGGAGTGACGCTAGGAGCCAACAGTGCGACTAGCCAGTCGCAGACAGCGAGCCAGATCGTGGGGGATGGATCGAGCAACTCAGGGGTGACCTTGAAGTTGAGCATCTCGAGTACGGACTACACGACATTGCTTGCTAACAAGACTACCAATTACCTTGCAAAGAGCGGGAACACGGGACTGGACAATTACTTTGTGTTCAACCTCGGATCAACCCTCTCCACAGGCCGGTTCACGACACTGGACATCGATGTGGGTGGTACGGACCTGACGGGCACGATCTACTACGCGACAGCGAACGACCGGTTTAATGCGGATGGGGTGGGGAACATGATCGGCGACGTCATAGTGACCGGCGGCCAGGAATTTGCATTGAGCTACACCGGCGTCATGTTAACGAACTCGACGATCGGTGGAAACGACATCGTGCTGACGGCAATCCCCGAGCCTGAGACATGGGGAACGATTTTGGGAGGATTTGGAATGCTATTCGGCATCCGAAGGTTGCGCAGACGTCGGGTGGGGACCTGACTGGGGATGCGCAACTGGTGCAAACACCCCTCCGGCCTGAGAGGGCTCGGAGGGGTTCTTTTTAGAACATTAACGCTCAAGCACGACGGATCCAAGGGCGCTGAATCTACCTGCCGCCTCATCAAACAGCCTTCCAGATTAACTAAAGAAAGATAGTATGGAACCAGGGAGCGGACGGTACTCGCCCCGAAGCTGATTTAACCAAAAGTTCGAACCATGGAAACTCCCATCCTCAAAAAGAACACGTCCGTTCCGAGGCAGAGTATTTTCGTCACTGAAGACGGAAAGAACCTGTTGTTTACCTTCATCCTGGTCAGTTCGCTGTTTCTCCTTTGGGGATTCTGCAACGGGATGATCGATGTCATGGACAAGCATTTCCAGACGGAATTGCACTTGAACCTGGCACAATCGGCCTGGGTGCAATTCGCGCACTATCTCGGCTACTTTCTGATGTCGATGCCAGCGGGATGGCTTGCAATCAAGCTGGGATACAAAGGCGGCATCATCGCCGGGCTGCTGTTGGTCACGGTAGGTGGATTCTGGTTCATCCCGGCAACGCATATCGCCTCCTTCCGGGCATTTCTGCTTGGCGTTTGCGTCATTGCGTCCGGCCTCACATTTTTGGAAACGGTCGCCAACCCTTACACCACGGTGCTGGGCGACCAGCGTTTCGCGGCAACCCGTATTAATCTGGCGCAATCATGCAACGGGGTCGGATGGATTTTCGGGCCGATCGCCGGCAGGATGTATTTCTATTCCAAAGATGCTGCTGGCCACAGCACAGGCAGCCAGACACTCTATATTCCTTATGCCGCCGTTGCCGTCGTGGTCATTGTTCTCGCAGTCATTTTCTACTTCGCCAATGTTCCGGACATCAAGACCGCGGATGACTATCATCTGGATGACCCGACGCCGGATGGCTCGCACTCCATCTGGTTCCACCCGCATTTTGTGATGGCTGTGGCAGCCCAGTTTTTCTACGTCGCAGCCCAGGCGGGCATTTTCAGCTTTTTCATCAACTACATGACCACCCAGGCTCCGGCCATTCCCCCCTCATGGGATTCGGGCGTGATCCACGGCCTGCTTGAAACCTCCAAGAATGGGACGCTTTGTATCAGCGATGGAGGCGCTTCGACTCTGGCTTCTGTGGGCTTTATCTGCTTCCTCATTGGCCGGTTCACTGGCGCCGGACTGTTGAAGAAATTCTCCGCGCACAAGATCCTTGGCCTCTATGCTCTTCTGAATGTGGGTGTCTGCCTTTTGATTTTCTGCAAGCTCGGGTGGGTTTCGGTGATTTGCGTATTTCTGAGCTATTTCTTCATGTCCATCATGTTCCCGACCATCTTCGCACTCGGCATTTTTGGTCTCGGCATTCGGGCGAAAAAGGCGTCCGCATATATCGTCATGGCGATCATGGGCGGCGCGATCCTGCCGAAATTGATGGGATACGTAGCCGACAAAACTGACATCTCACGGGGCTTCATCGTGCCCATATTTTGCTTCCTTTTCATCGCATTCTACTCCTTTGCGTGGCCGAAGCTCGCAAAATCGGAGGGGATGCATTCCGTAGATGCAACACGCACGCATTGAACTAGGGCAAATAGTGCGCTGTGGCCAATCTCCTAAAAGATCAAGAGACCATTTGCAAAATTAAATAAAAGACCGAAAACGGTCTGGTTTAACCTCTTATGAAACTAAGAATCATCCTCATGGTTGTTTCGCTTCTCCTCAGTCTCGGCATCGGGCTCAACCTCCGGCAGCCCGGAAAGGAATCCCCATCCGCCGGGGCAGGCGGAAAGAAGATAAGGATCGGCCTCAGTCTCGATACATTAAAAGAAGCCCGGTGGCAGATGGATCGCGATCTGTTCGTGGCGGCCGCCGCAAAAGACGGGGCGGACGTGCTCGTCCAAGCCGCAAACAGCAATGACACGAAGCAGGTGCAGGATGTGCAGAGCCTGATCAGCAGAGGAGTCGATGTGCTGGTGATTGTGCCACACGACGGGAAGGCGATGGGGCAGGCCGTGGACGAAGCGGCGCTGAACAAAATCCCGGTGCTCTCCTATGACCGCCTCATCACCAACACCAAAAATCTCGACCTCTATATTTCCTTCGACAATGTGAAGGTGGGCGAGGCGCAGGCGGGATTCCTCGTGGATACGCTCTTCAAAACGAAGCCGAAGATCCGCATTGTCAGGATTTACGGGTCGCCGACCGACAATAATGCCAAGCTGTTTAAACAAGGGCAGGATAATGTGCTCGACCCGTTGATCAAGGCCGGCCAGGTCGAGGTCATCCATGAAGATTGGGCGGCCGACTGGCGGCCCGAGGCGGCAAAGCAGATCACCAATGCGGCAATCACCCGCAACGGTTCGAACTTCGACGCGATCCTTGCTTCAAATGACGGCACCGCAGGTGGCGCGATCCAGGCGCTTTCGGAGGAAGGCCTCGCCGGAAAGATCGTAGTGACCGGCCAGGACGCCGACCTACCGGCGTTGCAACGTATCGTGGCAGGAACACAGGCGATGACCATTTACAAACCGGTCAAAGAGCTTGCAACAAAGGCTGCGGAAGTCGCCTTGAAGATGGCGCGCGGCCGACCGGTAATTGCGCAGGGGGGAGTGGACAACGGCGGGGGGCAGGAAGTGCCGTCCATTCTTCTCCAAGTCAGCGTCGTGACGAAAGACAACATCAAAGACACAGTCATCAAAGATGGCTTCCACAGCGAGGCGGAGATCTACCGCAACGCCAGTGCCGCGCCGGACCATGCCCAGTAACGCCATACTCGAAACACGGGTCCTTACGAAACGCTTCCCGGGAGTCACGGCCCTGGACGGTGTGTCCTTCTACCTGCGCCCGGGCGAGGTGCACGGGCTCTGCGGTGAAAACGGCGCTGGAAAATCCACGCTGATTAAAACGCTGTCCGGAATTCATCCGCACGGAAGTTATGAGGGCGAAATATTGGTCGAAGGAAACGAAGCCCGTTTTACCGGCATCGCCGAGGCGCAGGCTGCGGGCATTGCGGTAATCTATCAGGAACTGGCGCTGGTAAATAATCTCACGGTCGCCGAGAACATTTTCCTCGGGAATGAGCCGACCCGGCTGGGTTTGATCGATTGGGACAAGGTCTATACTGACGCGGCAAAATTGCTCAAACGCTTCAAGCTGGATATTGATCCCGCCGCACGGGTGGGTGATCTCGGAACGGGCCTCCAGCAACTCGTCGAAATCGTGAAGGCGCTCGCCAAAAAGAGCCGGATCCTGATCCTGGACGAACCCACCGCCGCGCTCACCGAGGCGGAGGTGGATGTGCTTCTGGAAATCATCCGGGGTCTCCGTGACGAGGGCGTGGCCGCGATCTACATCTCGCACAAGCTCGATGAGGTCTTCGCAATCTCGGACCGCATCACCGTACTTCGCGATGGCAAATCCATCGTCACGCTCGAAAGCGCGCAAACAAATGCCGGCGAAGTGATCCGCCACATGGTCGGGCGCCCAATCGAAGACCTGTTTCCAAAGCGGCAATCCAAGCCGGGTGGCACTTTGCTATCGGTCAAAAATCTCACGGTTGCCGATAGGCACGGTGATACTATTCTGCACGATATCAGCTTCGAGGTGCGGGCGGGCGAGGTGCTGGGAATCGGCGGCCTCATGGGATCCGGTCGATCGGAGACCCTTATGCATATCTTCGGCGCATGGGGGGAACGGCTCAATGGAGACGTCCAAATGTCCGGCAAACCATCGCCAATCCAAAATCCGCGCAAGGCGATCAGCGAGGGACTGGTGATGGTCACGGAAGATCGCAAACGCTACGGGCTTAATCTCGATAAAAGCATCGGCTTCAATCTCTCGCTTTCTTCCCTCGAACAAATCGGTTACGGTTTCATCGACCGAAACACCGAAGTGGCTCGCAACCAGAAAATATTCGGCCTGCTCCGCGTGAAGGCTCCCTCGATAGAAACCGTTGTAGGCACGCTCTCCGGGGGCAACCAGCAGAAGGTCGTCATTGGCAAGGCATTGCTCACCGGTCCCAATATCGTCTTTCTGGACGAACCCACGAGAGGCATCGATGTGGGGGCGAAGCTCGAAGTTTATGAATTCGTCAATCAACTCACCGGTGAAGGCAAGGCTGTGGTGCTCGTTTCCAGCGAACTTCCCGAGCTGATGGGAATGAGCGACCGAATAGTCATGCTGGCTGAAGGTCATGTGGGCGGTGTTTTCATGCGTGAGGAGGCTACCCAGGAGCGGTTGCTTGCCGCCGCGATCAAATTCCACAAAGCCCCCGTTAAAGTATGAAATCCTCCCAGATCAACGTCCGCGACTTTTCGCTCTTCATCGCCCTTGCGCTCATATGGGCGTTCTTTAGCTGGCAGGTTCCCGATTTCGTCAGTCCGCGAAATCTGACGATGCTGTCCATCGAACTCTCGACGACCGCAGTCGCTTCGCTGGGCATGCTGCTTATCATCCTGCTGGCGCACATCGATCTTTCTGTCGGCTCCGCCATCGGCCTCATGGGAGGGGTCGCCAGCGTGCTGATCTTCCGGCACCAATGGTCCGCGCCCGCCGCGATGCTTTTGTCCCTGGTAGTCGGGGTTGCGCTTTACGCGACCATGGGTTGGGTCATTGCCAGGGAACGCATCCCGGCTTTCATCATCACGCTGGGCGGCCTTTTGATCTTCAAAGGTATTTTTTGGAAAGTCATTGGCAACCAGACCATCCCTGTCAAAACCGGCGACAAGGACAACCTGCTCAGCATCCTCACCACGTATTACCTTCCGGCCTGGGCGGGTTATTCGCTCGTCGCCCTCATCATCGTGGCGCTGACGGCAGCCCGCATTTACAGCAGGATCAAACGCTGCAGCTACGGCTTCGAAGTGGAGAGCGGCGAACTCATGTTCTCAAAGCTCTTCGTAGCCGGCCAGGCTTTTCTCCTCAGCGTGATTGTGCTGGAGCGGTTTCGCGGCGTGCCGCTCAGCGTCACGGTGCTTGGCTCGGTGGCCTTCGTCATCTGGTTGATCACGAATCACACCCGGTTCGGGCGGTACCTTTATGCCATTGGCGGCAATGAGGAGGCCGCAATTATCAGCGGTATTCCGGTGAGGGCTGTCACGATCGGCGCCTTCGCCATTGCCGGAGTCACCGCGACCATCACCGGCTTCATGCAGACGGCTTACGGCGGCGCATCCACGACTACAACGGGCGAACTGATGGAACTCGACGCAATAGCCTCGTGCGTAATCGGAGGCACCGCGCTGGCCGGCGGTCACGGAACGGTCCTCGGCGTTCTGGCCGGTGCATTCCTCATCGACAGCCTCATGAACGGAATGACCTTGATGGCGGTTTCTCCCGAGATGAAATTCGTCACTCGCGGCGTGGTCCTAACCCTTGCAGTCTGGATGGATGTAAGACTCTCGCGGCGCAGTTCGTGATGTTCTTACTCTGCTGCGGCGGTGCGGGACTCTTCCGCCCTGCCACGGAGGGGTTTTGCCTTTTGTGGCGGCGCTTGCATGCATAAATGTAAATTTTCAGTAGCGATAATCGGTCACCCGGTGCTGCGGTGACCGGACTCCAAAAAAATTAAAGAAAATGCTTGCAAAATTCAATAAAATACCGAAAATGGTCTAGTAATAAGTCGGCAAGCATTTCATGAAAACAGATTACCAGATGTTCCCGTCTCCAGTATGTGCGCGCCATGTCACTGCCCGTCTGTCCCGTCGCAGTATGTTTGCGGCTACTCGTGGCCGGGCTAAGGGTCGTTTTGCTTTTACGCTTATAGAGTTGCTTGTCGTGATAGCGATCATCGTGGTGATGTCCGGGCTGATTGTCCCTGCCCTCACTAATATCAGAGGGGCAGAGGATGTCACGAAGACAGCCTACGACATCGCCGGGACCATCGAGCAAGCCAGGGCCTACGCAATGGCCAACAATACTTACGTCTATGTGGGGTTTGCGGAAGCGGATGCTTCCGTAACAGCAGCGAATTCGCCTCAAACCATCAGCCCGACTTCCTGCGGAAGAGTGGCAGTTGCGGTGGTAGCGACCAATGACGGAACCTCCGGGTACAGCACCTCCAGCACCCTGACGGCATGGAGCACCAATTATACCTCTGGATCTCCCTCTACCGTCTCCAACCTCACCGCTCTGAACAAACTCCAGTATTTTGACAACATGCATCTTGTCAATTTGAACACCAACTCCGTGACCAACGGTGGAATGACAAGACCCGCGATCACCAACAGCACCTGCATCATCACCAACAGTACTTGCGTCTCCACCACTCCGTTCGCATGGCCTCTGGGCCAGCCACTGGTCGGCGGCTACCAGTATCTTTTCAATAGCGTGCTTCAAATTAATCCACAAGGTGTGGTAAGAATCCAAGCATCCACAACTCCCTCAACCGCAATACCATCCTATATGGAAATTGCGTTGCAACCGACCCATGGCAATGCAACACCTGCGGTGCCGACAAATCAAACCCCCGGCGATCTGGTTGCCATCCAGATTGACGGGATGACCGGGTCAACCCGTATCTACAGACCATGAAAACAAAACATAATCCAGAGTCCGCCTTTTCGCTGGTCGAAGTAGTACTTGCCCTGGCAGTGGCGGCATTCAGCCTCGTGACCGTCTTTGGCCTTTTGCCGGTGGGCATCAACAGTAACCAGAACTCCATCCGGCAGACAGCCGCAGCAAACTTTGCAAAGTCGATTATCGCCGACTTGAGGGCCACGCAAACAAACACGCCCCGCGCAAACACTTCCACGGTATTCAACATCCCGATCCCAACCGCGGGATCCGGAAACGCCACGCATACCCTGTTCCTGCGTGAGGACGGAACGACAGGAACCACCGCTGTGGACGCCAATGCAGATCCAAGCCAGAACCCTCGCTACCGTATAACGCTCTATTTTTATCCCCCAACTTCTTCCTCGGGAAAATCCGCGACCACGGCAAGAGTCCTTATCACATGGCCTGCACTGGCGGACCAGACGGCTTCCTTGGTTCCCACGAAGTTTACCGGTTCCTACGAGACATCCACTGCTCTAAATAGAAACTGACGTGAAGTGTTTCCGCCCGCCTTCTACCATCCGGTCGTCCCTGTCTCCGGGCGGCTTCACGCTGGTGGAATTGCTGGTCTCGATTACCGTACTGGTACTTTTGGTCGTGATGGTGACTCAATTGATCAACGGGACCACCGCCACCACGACCAACAGCCGCAAGCACATGGATGCTGATAGCCAGGCACGCATGATCTTCGACCGTCTTGAGGATGATTTCGGCAAGATGGTCAGCCGCAAGGACATGGACTACATATTTTACAAGAATACAGCCGGCGGCTCCGGCATGAATGATGCCATGTTCTTTTACAGCGAAGCACCAGCCTATTACGATAACACGAGTATCGCAAACTCTTCACAAAACACCGTCGCGCTCGTGGGCTACCGTGTGAACACGAACCTCCAACTCGAACGGCTGGGAAAAGGTCTCACATGGGATGGTGCAACCAGTGTCACCACGACTCCAGGCGGAGCCGTTTATCTCACTGTCACCGGCACGGTCGGGGGAATCCCTGACACGAACAGCACCATTGCAACCCGATGGCCCGCAATAGGCACTCCGGCGGGAAGCAACGGATCCGGCGCTTTTAACGATGGAGCCGACACGGACTACCATTTGTTGAGCGATCAAACCTACCGCATGGAAATCGCCTTTCTCCTAAGCAATGGCACCGTGTCTGCCAAACCCATACTTTCGGGCTCCGGGATCAACTACACGTCGAGTGCATCGGACCCCCCCTCCACCACGACAGGCACCGCTCCGACTTATCCAGCCGGCGCACGCTGGTTTAACACATCAATCAACCAGGGGTATATCTGCACAAGTGCGGCAAACATTACCAGCGCTACCAGTTGGACACTCACCTGGAACCGCATCGGCATCCAGGATGTCAATGCCATCATTGTGGCAATTGCAATTCTGGACACTACCAGCCGCGAAATTCTTACGAATACCAGCTCGATGGTCAATGTGCTTACCGATCCCAGCGATTCAGACCTTGCCAGCAGCCCTCCGATCCTGATGGCACAAACATGGAGCAATATTATCAATTCCACGACCTTCGCACAATCGGCAGGCATCCCGCAAAGCGCAGCTTCCCAAATCCGCATTTACCAGCGCTACTTTTATATCAACAACAAGCAATAGATGTAATTTCATGCCGCTTCGTCCTCTTCAATATCCAAAGCGCAACAGTGGCGTGGCACTTATCATTGTCCTCGCCTTTGTCGTCCTGGTGACCGGTTTGATCGTGGCGTTTTTTTCCCGCACGATGAGCGAGCGGCAGGTTTCCAACAGCAGCGCCAACCAAACCAAGGTGGGAATCTTCGCTGTTGGTGCAGCGGACACGATCATCAGCGATTTGACGCAGGAAATCATCGCGGGATCAACCAACACCGTGATCACCACCGGGACCGTCACCACGACAATCTATACTCCCAGCGCTTGGGCAACTGCAATTCCAGCGCTCTCGGGAACCACCGGCATCTCTTCCCCAGCGCCGAACCTAGTGAAACGCAGCGCCTACAACCAGGCCTTTTACAGTGGTTCAAACTATAACACGACAAACTACCCCTCCCCCAATCGCGCCGCGAATATTTCCACAACCGGCACCTCCCAGAACGGGCGCTACATTTCTCCTGCACGCTGGAACAAACCATTGCTTCTCCCCCAGCAAAACAGTTCCAGTGCCACCGATATCACTCCAAGCACGACTGCTTTCACAGCCCCGGACTGGATATTGGTCGCCAGGGATGGTTCCAATCCGACCACGTGGAGCACTAACATGATCGCATCCGGCTCCAATACCAGCACGGTCACCGGACGCTATGCCTACACGATCTACAATGAAGGCGGCCTGCTGGATGTGAATGCAGCCGGTTATCCGAGCGTTACAGGGAGTTCACAGTCGGTTTACAAGCCTGCACTGGCTTACGCCGATCTCACTCAATTGCAGAATTCCTCCGGCACCCCTCTTCTCACTGGAACTCAGATCGATCAGATTGTCGGCTGGCGGAACTTTGTCTCTGCACAAGCCAGTGGAACATTTCCAGGCTATACGTTCGCGTCGGGAACCAATTATTATAACTTCATTACTTCAACCCCGAATACGTTTCTGACCGTGGGAAACCAGTCTCTTTCGAGCGGCAGCCAGAGCGACCGCATGTTCGCCAGTCGCCAGCAGTTGATCCAGTTCATGATGCATGGGCTCGGCGGCGGGGCAAACCTGCAACAAGCCCTTCAATATCTCGGCACCTTCAGCCGCACGCTCAATCAGCCGGCGTATTGGCCAAATCCAAATCGGATAACGGTGCAGTTCGGCCCTTACCCTGGGAGTGGCACAACTTATCCAGGCGGGAACACCGCCTTTGGACAGGACAATACATACAATCCCGCATTCAGGACGATTCGCGTAAGCTCCGGATTCACGCGTAACAATGGTTCTACGGCACTTTTGGGCGAACCGTTGGTCAAGAAGCGCTTTGCCCTGAGTCGTCTCGCATGGCTCACTTGCAAGGGGCCTAGCGCCACCCTTGCTTCCAGCGATCCTGTGATACAGCAATATCTCGCCAACGGGACCACCCAGCAGACCCTGAGTGCCGGAACGGCTGCCAATATCCTGAACTACTTTGGCCTGACATGGACCGCTGGCGCCGGCACGGGCGGGCTCGGAGGTTACTGGACCTACAACCATGGGATTACATCAGGGGGGAGCCCAATCATCGGGACTCTGAATCTCGTCGCAGCGGCCAACCGTGAAGCGGATTTTTTCGAACTTTTGAAGGCCGCCATCAACGCCGGTTCGCTGGCCAAGGCTTGGGTGGGAACCGGAAATAACCTTACCATCTCAGGGTCGATTACCGACCCCGGTGGTGTGTGGCAGGCGAAACGGGATTCACGGGTAGATTTCCAAATCTTTCAAATCGGCGCCAATATCATTGCCGAAACAGCTCCCGACAGCTTCCCGGTGAATATTGTCTTCAATGACGGCACCCAACCCTGGCCATTTTGGGGAAAGACAGACCTTCCATACCTTTATGGATTTGCTAATGGGGGGGTGGTTGTGAGACCCGCCAATCCCGCGCCTCCCAGCGATGCCTCTCCGGTCACACCGGCGGTGACCCTTATTGATCCGGGCTTGGGTGTCTCCGTGGGTTTCCCCATCGTTTGGCGCCCATATGCCGCGAGCAGCACGGTTGTGCCTCCCGGCCTTGCCCCTGCAAATCTCCGAGTCTGCGTTTCTACTGTGGCTTTCGACTCGCCGAGCCTTCCACCAAGTTCCGCGCTCTTTAGGGTATTTTCACGATATGCACCGCCGCCCTCAGGCACCGCTGCAAACGAGCCGGCCTCGCCTTTTGCTCCTTGGGGTACTGGCAGTTTCGACAGCAGCAGCGGCAAGGTTGATTTCCCCCCCAGCAATGCAAATAACAATACGGCCCTCAATTTTCTCAATAGTAGTTCGCTCTACGGAGAGCCTACGCCGCTCTGGCGACAAAACTTCCCACAGGGAAGCAGCCTGAGCTATGATTCCGGTAACATCATAGTTACCAGCGGTTCTTCCGGATGGACCAGTGGAATTCCCGAAGCGGGTGGTACTAATAGTTTTCTCGGTTTTTTCTCCGGGAGTTATCCTGTGCGCTGGAATGCCAGTGGTACCACTTATACTGTCAACAATGTTGAGTATGTCGTGACTAACCACGAGGTGACGTGTTCCATGGAATATCAGGATCCATCGGGATCGGGGGTATGGATTCCATATATGCAATATCCCATGGCCTCTTTCGCATCGAGCTTCACTGTAACCTATGGCACCTCCGGGTTGCTGCTCAGTACCTGGAATCCGTTAGCGAATAATAATAGTATTTTTGCCGCGTTTTGGGATCCTCGTTCGGGTCGATTTGGGATTCTTCCCGATCTCGTTCCCGGGCCTTTTATCGATGGGGCGAACAGCATGATAGCAACAAACCGCCCTGATGCGACTACAGTGAATTTTAATAGTAATGGAAAATATACTTCACACGGCATTTTTTTTGGAGGTGTCAGTACGAATATGTTTGTCAACGCTGGCGTTGCTGGATGCACA
>Ga0206937_10134_pt1 | contig 23444 bp, 20 predicted proteins | sample Alteio_BWOrgHeat_11_FD_152923 | JGI IMG/M metagenome (GOLD analysis project Ga0206937, IMG submission 152923) | Enriched cells from forest soil in Barre Woods Harvard Forest LTER site, Petersham, Massachusetts, United States -... | ecosystem: Environmental > Terrestrial > Soil > Temperate forest >... | reverse complement strand
ACATAAATGAGGCATTTAGTACAGGCAGTACATGGGGAAGCAGCCAGGGTGCAACCGTAAAAGACATCATATCGCCGGTTGACGGTAACAAGATAGCAGCCGTAAAATTTGCCACGCAAAACGATTATAACCAGGCAATTGAGCAGGCGCAGGCAGCCTTTAAAACATGGCGTACCATACCTGCGCCAAAACGCGGCGAGATCGTACGACAGATAGGAGAAGCATTGCGCGATAATAAGGAGCAACTAGGCGCGCTGGTATCCTACGAGATGGGCAAAAGCCTGCAGGAAGGTTACGGCGAAGTGCAGGAAATGATAGATATCGCCGATTTCGCCGTTGGGCAGAGTCGCCAGCTTTATGGTTTGACCATGCACAGCGAACGGCCTGAGCACCGTATGTATGAGCAATACCACCCGCTGGGGATAGTAGGGATTATCTCTGCATTCAATTTCCCGGTTGCGGTATGGAGCTGGAACGCGATGCTGGCTTGGATAGCCGGCGATGTATGCATCTGGAAGCCATCGGAAAAAACACCTTTAACGGCCATTGCCTGCCAGTATATTGTACAGGAAGTTTTTAAACGGAATAACATTGCCGAAGGCGTATCATGCCTCGTGATCGGCGACCGTAATATTGGTGAGTTAATGGCTAATGATGCCCGCTTGCCATTGATCTCTGCAACCGGCTCCACCCGCATGGGCAAGGCTGTAGGCGCAGCAGTCGGCGCGCGATTAGGCAGAAGTTTATTGGAATTAGGCGGCAACAACGCCATCATCATCAGCGAACAGGCCGACCTGGATATGTGCCTTATCGGCGCGGTATTTGGCGCGGTGGGTACTGCCGGGCAACGTTGTACCTCTACCCGCCGTCTGATAATACAAGAGAGCGTTTATGAGCAGTTCAAGCAAAAACTGGTGAATGCCTATAAACAGATCCGCATTGGCGACCCATTGGATGAGAATAACCACATGGGCCCGCTGATCGACACCGATGCGGTTAATATGTACCTGAAAGCAATTGAGGCTTGCAAAACCGAAGGCGGAAACTTTGTGGTAGAGGGCGGAAAATTGGAAGGTGAAAAATATTCGTCGGGTTGTTACGTTAAGCCATGTATTGCCGAAGTGGAAAACAGCTATCAGATAGTACAGCATGAAACATTTGCACCAATACTGTACCTTATAAAATATAAAACGCTGGACGAAGCTATCGCAATGCAGAATGGCGTGCCGCAGGGCTTGTCGTCATCCATCATGACGAATAATTTGCGCGAGGCAGAACAATTTTTGTCGTACGCAGGCTCAGATTGCGGCATTGCCAATGTGAATATTGGTACGTCGGGTGCAGAGATAGGCGGGGCATTCGGTGGCGAAAAGGAAACCGGCGGCGGCAGGGAATCCGGTTCGGACGCCTGGAAAGTGTACATGCGCAGGCAAACCAACACGATCAACTATTCTAAAGGCCTGCCGTTGGCACAAGGGATAAAGTTTGATCTGTAGTACGAAATAAAAGATCCCCTCTCGAGGGGGGGGCGCGAAGGGAAGTGCGGTGGCAGGGTGTGTTGAGCTTTTTCCATGAACCATGAACCATCATCCATGAACTAACATCTATGAACTACAAAAAAATATTATCTACAGCGCTGTTTTGCGGCGCTTTTCTACATTTAGCAACGGCACAAACGGCTATGCCGCCAATGCCATCGTCGGATGCGCCGAAGAACTGGCACCAGCTTGATCTGGATAAGGATGGTTTTTATGGCATCAGCCTCAACCAGGCTTACGAGCTTGTAAAGGGCAAAAAAAGCAAGACTGTATTGGTTGCCACTATCGACAGCGGCTGCGATACGCTGCAAAAAGATATGCAAGGCATTATTTGGGTGAACCCGAAGGAAACGCCGAACAATGCGAAGGATGGTGACCGCGACGGCTATGTGAACGACGTACATGGCTGGAACTTTTTGGGCGGCCCCGGCGGCAAATGCGATGTGAATGAAACCAGCGAAGAAGTACGTGAATATGATCGCCTGAAACCTAAATATGCCGGCTTAGCACAAGCCCCGGCCGGTGATGAAAAAGGCTACAGCTATTGGCTTAATGTAAAAGCTAAGCACGATACCACGGTAGCACATTCAACTGCCGAGTTGCAGGGTTTGCAACAAACCATGGGATTTTTGATGATTACCAACGGTTATATCAAAAAAGCACTAAAGTTAGGGCCACAGGGTACATTTACAGCAAAAGACCTGGCTAAGATAGACATAAAGGACACAACAAAACCGGGCATCGACACGTTGAAAAACGCCATTTTTGGCTGGAATTATATATTGGGCGCTGAAGGCGACGATGCCACTAATGTAAAGGTGATAGACGACCTGAACGAATCCATCGAAAAAGATAACAACGACATCAGCCCGGAGCTGGCTAACCGCAAAAACATTGTAGGCGATGACCCGAACGTATGGAGCAGCAACTATGGCAATAACTTGGTTGAGTTCCCTGATGCATCACACGGTACAGGCGTTGCCGGGCTGATCGGTGCAAAACGCGGCAATGGCTATGGTATAGATGGTGTTGCCGATAATGTGCGGATCATTATCATCAAGGCTGTGCCGAAAGGTGATGAATATGATAAGGATATCGCTAACGGGATATTCTTTGCAGTTAACCACGGCGCAAAGGTCATCAACATGAGTTTTGGTAAAAAGATCTCACCGCATAAAAACTGGGTGGACTCCGCTGTCCGCTATGCCGCTGCGCATGATGTGCTGCTGGTACATGCATCAGGCAACGACAATGAGAATACCGACGAGGTGATCCAATATCCTAATAACCGCCTTTTAGATGGCACAACTGCAGGCAATTTCCTTGAAATAGGCGCTTCGGCATGGAAAAAAGATACTACGCTTGCGGCTTACTTTAGCAATTACGGCCAAAAAACAGTGGATGTATTTGCCCCTGGCTTACACGTAACTTCCATTGATCTTAACGCCGAATTTAATACAGCAGACGGTACCAGTTTTTCGGCGCCTATAGTAACCGGCATTGCTGCGCTGATATTGGAGTATTACCCTAAACTAAGCGCCGAACAGGTTAAAGAAGCTATAATGGAATCGGCAACCCCAATAAAAGGCTTGATGGTTTACAAACCCGGCACACGTGACCTGGTTGATTTTACCACACTATCAAAAACCGGCGGTATTGTAAATGCCTACCGTGCTTTGGAGATCGCTTCTAAAATGAAGGGCGAGCGGAAGAAGGAATGAGGTTGGTATTTATATTACCTGTCATTCTGTGCGATAGCGAGGAACCTTTCGCCATTTTTAATGGACTCTGCACGCTGGCTAGGTAAAGTTTAAAGGTTTTTCGCTGCCGCTCAGAATAATACTTTATTGAACTGCCAGAACCCCCTGTATGGTTGAACAGTCCGAAATAAAAGATACGATTGATTGTATAGGGAAGAATCCGGTTACTTTAAATTATTTAGATAGGTTCTTTTAATGTAATTGGCATCTAATGCCAGAGCTATTGTGAAGCCATTTCTGTAATCAGTTAAAATTTTATTATATAATTCAATTGTTATGACCTTTTTATCAAGTGCTCGATTAAGAAATGCGTCTGGAAATGTTTGATATCCACTTTGAACCATCCCCACAAGATTTCCATACAGATCAATTAGCGGTGATCCGGAAAAGCCCGGGCCGCAATTTCCTTTTAGCACCAACAAATAAGGATTTACCAAAAAATTAGGATTTATTGTCATCTCATCATGCTTAAAAGAATGATCCCAGAAAAACAAAAGGAAATTTTCACTGTCCTCAACTCCACCGTATGGATTAGTATGGTTGAACCCAATATCCCAATAGCCAGCCTTACTTTTGGGATTACCAGCTGCTATTTTAAAGTTATCAATCGGTACAGGATGTTGAAGCTTCAAAACCATCACATCATCGTTATAACCACCGTAATCATCTAATTTTTGGATATCACCTTTGAATCTTTTAAAATTCCAGTTCAGGTTAACACCGACTGTATCCTTGAATTTACCAGAGTATGGTTTATTATAAGGTTATAGCATACTCTTACACTTATAATCTTTTTTTTACCTATAAATCCATGACGGCAGGTGATAAAGTATTTGTTGTTAAAGATAAAACCATGCATCCATCCTATCTTAACAATGTTGTTTTGAGCAATATATTTAATTTCACAACGCGCTACCTTTTGAAGGTTTGATGGAGGATTTAATTGAGGTGTTTGTGCAACCGTGCCTGATATTATACATAAACACAAATAAGTCAAAACGGAAGATAATAGATTTTTCATTGAGCCAGGATTTAGGTTAGAAGTAATTATAAATGATGGAGTTAAATATTACAAAGGCAAGTTACGATTCCAGGAGATAAAGAGAAAGAAATTCCAGCAATGAAAGAAGGTAAAACCATATCCGATTATCGTTTTTACAGAAGGAAATTTCATTGTGATAAGTTGAATGATCCCTTAAATGTATAACATCTGGCGGGATAAACAAAAACAGGCAGCATGCTTTTACACATGCTGCCTTATACACACTTATAAACAACTATTACATTTATTACATCGACGGTCCGCCCGGGCCACCAGGTCCGCCGCCGCCCGGAGGAGGGCCCATTGGCATCATTTCGCCGTTAGGGCCTTTGCGCATTTGGTCGCTGCCGTTTGATTTCCGGAAACGGAAAATGAAGCTTACCAAATAATAGCGTCCCAGCCTGTTCACGTTTGATTGTGTGCTGTAGTTACCGTTAAGCGTGCTGGTATACCCGGTATTTTGATTAAATACATCATTCACCGCCAGCCTGATCGAAGCCATGTTGTTCTTCAAAAAGCGGCGCTCTACGTAAGTGTTCAAAATGTTAGGGTTGGTTGAGCCTTTATAACCATAATACAGCGTTTTGGTGTAATCATAGCTCAGCGTCCAGTCTTTCCAGAAATAGTTTTTCCCGTTCAAACCCAAGGTCAGCGTACGGAAATTATCGTTGATGCCCGGCTCGTTCAACGAATTTTTCGAGCTGTTAATGGTATAGTTAATATTCGGCTCGGCATCTATCACATCGGTAATATCAACCCGGAAACGCACACCCTGCGACAAAGTCAACGTTTTGGCGATATTCTTCTCTGTATTGAATGCGTAGGTAGTGCTGTCCACATTGGTAAGATAAGAAGTGTTATTGCTGTATGATGCATTGCCCACTAAAAACAGGTTATACCTGCGATTGTCCCAAGGCTTGTGGAACACATAAAATGCATTGGTTGAATAGTAACCGCCGGTGTTCAGGTACTCCGTGGCAATGGTGTTGGAGAATTTGGTATCCGGCGCATAATTGCGCGGATAGGTAATGGTATTGGCAACGATCTTATCATCCGTTTGCGTGAACGACAGGTTGCTAAAGAACACATTCCCGCTTTGAAAATCAAAATTGTTGTAGCGCAATGAAAGCGTGCGGTTAAACTCAGGTTTCAGGTCGGGGTTACCGGTTACGGGGTATAACGCGTTCGAAAAATCAGTCACCGGCTGCAATTCTGTAAATACCGGCGTATTGGTGCTGCCGCTGTAGTTGGCGCTAAAGGTTTGCGACCTGGAGAAGTTATATACAAAGTGCGCATCCGGCGACACATAAAAAGTATTGCGGTGCGTAGTGGCGCTGTCCGTTGGCGAATAGCCGTTCAGCGATGTTGGCTGTGCTACCACGCCGAGGGTATAATTAAACTTCTTGTCGATATAACGATAGTTCAATCCGTAGCGGTTGGTGGTAAGCGTAAAATGATAGTCGTTGCTCAGATCGGGATAAAATTCTGATGCGCCTGTGGAGGTAAGCGTATCAGTGGTTTTATCCGTCGTGGTATACCCCCGGTGATAAACATAGGTGGCTTGCAGGAACGATTTCTTACTCAGCGGCTCAATGTAAGAAAGCGATGCACCGAGGGTATCCGTACGGCTGTTAGTATAGATCAACTGGTTGAGCGGCGCAGTTGCAGGGATATTAATGTAATCGTAAGTTGGGTTGTTAAAGGCATTGCTTTGCGAGCTTCCTGCCCCGATGTTGATGCTGAAATCACGGCCCTGGCTGGTAAAGCGGTGATTGTACAACACGTTCACCCCAAAGCTTGGCGCTGATGAATGGCTATTGGTAGCATATTTATAGTTCGAGAGGGTAGTGGAGTCGCCGGCTTGCAGCATGCTCGAGCCATCTGATATGGAATGCACGCCTGAATAAGAGAACGACGGGCTGATCTTTAAATAATTAATGCTATCGATCTTGTACTCGATATTGAATGTAAACCGGTGGTTCACCTTGCGGTCGGTTTCGGTACTGCTTTGGTTTTGCGTGGTAGGGTTAGTTGGCGAAAGGTTTTGCTGCAAGGTATTGGTGTTTACGTTTACCGTATTGTCAGAAAAACTATAGCTGCCATAAACGGTGACCTTTTTACCCCACGAATCGCGGTAGTTTAAGCCCAGCGAGCGCGTAGTAGTAATGCCATTGGTCGGCGAGTTATTACTGCCCGGAGGCCCGAAATTAAACAAACTGGTATTGGTATTGTTCAGGTTACCAAGCACCGCTATTTGCTGATCGCCGTTAAAGCTGAACATGTTACCCTGCGCCTGGTAACGGTTCTGATCTTTCGTGCCGTCGACCTGTGGTATGGCATCGCCGCCCTCCCCGCCGCTTACCTGGCCGAAATAGCTTTTGGCCATGCCCGGCTTGATGTTGATGTTCATCACAGTCTCGGGCTCGCCTGATTTTATACCTGTTAAATTGGCCTGGTCGCCATAATCATTGATCATCTGGATACTCGAAACCGCATTAGCAGGGATGTTTTGTGTTGCCGTGCGCACATCTCCGCCAAAAAAGTCCTTGCCATTCACCCGCACTTTGCTCACCGTTTTACCCTGGAAGGTAACGTTGCCATTGGCATCTACATCTGCGCCGGGCAGTTTCTTTACCACATCTTCCACCATGGCTTCGCTGCGTACGGGGTATGCTGCGGTGTTAAAGTCAATTGTATCTTCCTTTATTTTTACAGGCACCACATCCCTTATCGTAACACCATTTAACATGGTAGACGATGTTTTCAGTATGATCGGCTTTAAATTAACCGGCGTGCCGGCGTTATCCAACACCATGCGCCGGCGAACACCCTCATAACCGATGGAGGTGATCTCCAAACTAAACTGATTAACCTTTACAGATGGAAATGTAAATACGCCATCCATATTGGTAGTGGTGATAAGACTGTCGGCGCCCATCAGCAATTTTACGGTTGCTCCGGGGATGGTCATTTTGGTAGAGTCGGTCACTGTACCTTTTATGCTGCGGCCGGTTTGCGCAAAAGCGCCTGTTGAGATGAGTAATGCTATGATTACAAATAATTGTTTTAACTTCATGTGCCTGATCAATAAACTGGCACAAAACAAGCCTATATATAGGTTGGCTCAAACCGAAATAGACGGACAGGTGTAAAACATAGACGGAGGGCGGTTTTTATCCTTTGGCACAAAACCGGCGGTATGAATAAGCTACCCGTCGACAAAAGTTGCCTTTACGGCGATTTGAATTGGCCGCTATATTTATCATTTGTACAATTGCATCAATGAAAATTTCAAACAGCCGTTTTTTATCCATCGTGATGCAGGTACTGGCGTGGCTGGCCTTCGCTTTTAGCTTTTTGCTGTATACCCCTTCGGAGATTATGGGGGTATACCAGATATGGGTAAAACAGATACTATTTACCTGTATGCTTGCGGCGGCATATTACTTTAATTCCGAATTACTTATACCCAAACTGTTGCTCAAAGGCAAAGGGTTGTATTATTTCATGTCGATAATTGGCATCCTGGCTATTATACTGTTCCTAAATAGCATCGCCGATTCCGAGCTGCATGTACACCGCGCATTGGAAGAAGCTTTTCACCATACAGGCCCGCCTAAACCGCATAAAGAGGGCGGCGGTCGCGGGCCTTTTATGGATATTTTTACCATAGCTATTGTTGCGGTAATATTGGGTATCAGCACCAGCGTTACTACCATTCAAAAATGGCAGGTTGATAAGCTGCATCACCAGCAATTGCGCGAAGAAAAAACCGCTTCGGAATTAGCATTCCTTAAAGCGCAGATCAACCCGCACTTCTTTTTTAATACGCTTAATAATATTTACGCGCTTACGTACGAGGATGCCGATACATCGCGCAAAGCCATCCACCAGCTCTCGCGCATGATGCGTTATTTGTTGTATGATACTAAACAGGAACATACCCGGCTGAGCGATGAGATCAACTTCCTGAAGGATTATATCGACCTGATGAAACTACGCCTTACCGACCGTGTGGCGATCGATTTCAGCTATCCGGCCAGTATCCCCAGCGTAATGGTTGCGCCGATGCTGTTTTTGCCTTATATCGAGAATGCCTTTAAACACGGCACCAGTGTAAACGAGCAAAGCGAGATATTGATCGCCATCTCCCAAAACGAGAATACACTGATGCTGCACGTGAAAAATGATATCATCGCTAATAAAAGCGTTGCCCCGGAAGAATACGGCGGCATCGGGCTGGAAAATACCCGCCGCAGGTTAGATCTGCTGTACCCGGGCAAATACCAGTTGTCGTTCAGCGAATCGCCTACCAGCAAAGAATATAACGTTTACCTAAGCATCGACCTGTTATGATATTAAATTGCATAGCCGTTGATGACGAGCCATTGGCGCTCGGCCTGGTGAGCAAGTTTATTGAACAAACGCCGTTTTTACGACTCAAGGCAAAGTTCCACAGCGCTGCGGAAGCATTGAAAGCCATTCATGATCAAAAGATAGACGTGGTGTTCCTCGATATTCAAATGCCCGACCTGAACGGTATCGAACTGGCGCGTTTACTGGATAGCGTACCATCCCGCCCGCGGGTGATCTTCACCACGGCTTATAACCACTTCGCGATTGAAGGTTTCAGGGTTGATGCGCTGGATTACTTATTGAAACCCTTCAGCTATGAGGAATTCCTTCGCGCTGCACAAAAGGCGCTCAATTATGCCGAGCTGCTTAACAGGCCATCTGCAACCAATGCGCCTGAAACTCCACGCGCTGAAGCGGAAAGCGATTATATCTTCCTGAAGGTGGAATATCAACTGGTACGTGTGGCGCTGAATGATATCCTGTATATTGAATCGTTAAAGGATTATGTAAAAGTTTGGCTGGAAGGGAAAGAAAAGGCGTTACTGTCGCTTACTAGTCTCAAGGCCCTGGAAGAAAAACTTCCGCCTAATCGTTTTATGCGTATCCATCGCTCGTTTATTATTTCGCTGGATAAGATTACGAGCATCAACAAAACGGCTGTTCATATCGGCAAAACATTGATTACTGTCGGCGATCAGTATAAGGATGCGTTTGGTGAGTTTGTGGGGAAGTGGGGATAAGTGATATATTGGAATTTTTAGTAAATTTGTATTGAGGAGGAATTATAAACTATGGGAAAAGCAGATGTAAAATCGGGAGAAGAAACACAAAAATCCTTTTTCAAAGTCAAAACTTATTCTGTTTCCGAGATAATGGCTGCAGGCGGAGCCACAGCCTTTGCCAATCAACTGGGCAAAAAGGCTCAAAATATTATCCCTCGCCTCAAAGAATTTCCACAGGATGCTTTCCTTACAGATGAAGAAGCAAAATCAGCATTAGAAATGCTAAAAAACAGTAAATGAATTTATTGTTTGATACGAACATTCTGATATCTCTTGTCAGAGATTATTCATTAAATCTTTTCCAGCAGATAAATCCCAATAACAATAAGATGTTTATTTCTATTGTTACAGTTGGTGAATTAAGGTCGATCGCGCTGCAAAATAATTGGGGTGTGAATAAATTAGCGTTGCTTGAGGCTTTATTGGAAGAAATCTTGATAATCGAAATTACTGAAACATTGATCGACACTTACGCGCAAATTGATGCTTATGCCCAGCATCGTAATCCTGCTTTCAGTAACTATCCTTTTAAAACAGCCCGTAATATGGGTAAAAATGATCTATGGATAGCTGCAACAGCGGCGTTGCTTGGTTTACAATTAGTCACAACTGACAGTGATTTTGATCACTTGCATGAAGCATTCTTTGATGTACAAAGAATCAAACCTTCGGATCTGAAATAATTATAACCATACTTCATTCTTCCCATCGGCAAAACGCCCATTAATGTTGATTATCATGCGTTTGCATTAAACAAATAATGCATCACTGTCCCCGGCTTGTATTCCTCCGGCGAATATTTCCATGTAAGCTTATAAACAGGAGATACCTTATTATCTATTTCAGATTTCAATTGCTCAGTGACAGGATCAAACAGCCCCGCAAATAACAGCCTGTGCGGAATGTCAGCGCTGAATTTCGGTACCGAATCCCATAGCTTGCGTATACGTGGCTTGTCAACACAGGTACGCTCAAAAGTATAATGAAACCAGAAATAAGGATGCACTTTCAGCACCTTGGTAAAAATGCTTTTGAACCATAACTGCGGGTTTATTTTTTGCAGGTATTTTGAAAGGAATTTCCAGGGGGTATGATCAATAAGCCTTATACCGCTGTTGTTTTTCCAGAAATCAGTCACTTTTTTGCGGAAAGCCAGGGTAATGCCGTTTTTAGGCTGCGACGCCATAAACCAGCTGGATAACATCCTGTCAGGGCCTGGCCGGTTGAAGGCGAAAAAACCGGCCGTCATGTATTCCGGCAGCCATTCATCAACCGGGCGTACACAATAGCAGGTAGCGTCTGCCCATACGCCGCCATATTGGGCTAGTAAGTCTATACGTAACAGCTCCGAGGCGACATAATCGGCAATAGGCCATCCGGGTAAGGTAACGTATTGTGAAATGTTATTTGCATCGATAAAATTAACCTGCCATCCGGGGTTATTCAGTACCCACGAATCATAGCATTTTTTTACCTCGATGGGAGCGTTATCAAGCCCCTGCAGCCACAGGAACCATATTATTTTAGGCAGTGGTTTCAATTTTTTTCAGCGAGTGTATTAGCAGTTACGCAACAATAGGCCAAATGCGACAGTCAATGCAAAACTTTACATAAAACCGCATCTGCACGCAATTGTTTAGCGTACCATTTTCATAGCTGATAGCGAAATTATTATTTTTTCAGGAAAATTTGTTAACCAGTGTGTAACGATTTTATGCTGTCTTCGTTGGTATCGGCAGTTATTCTATTTTTTATACAAAATATTCACTTATCAAATTTCGCTATAGCCAAATAAACAGTAAGTGTTTTTAGCATTCTGAAAGCTTTTATAGCGGACATATAAAATCGTTAACAAATCATTATCAAGTCATTATCATTCGCATTGTTTTTAATGGTTCATTACCTATATTTGCGGTTGAAAAAATAATTTTTTACCATTTACAATGAGAGAAATACAATTCAGGGAAGCGCTTCGCGAGGCAATGTCTGAAGAGATGCGCAAGGACAAAAATATATACTTGATGGGTGAAGAGGTTGCCGAGTACAATGGCGCCTATAAAGTAAGCCAGGGTATGTTGGACGAATTTAGCGCGAAACGCGTTATCGATACGCCGATCTCTGAATTAGGTTTCGCCGGTATAGGTATTGGCTCGGCAATGAATGGCCTTCGCCCGATCATTGAATTTATGACTTTCAACTTCTCACTGGTAGCTATCGACCAGATCATCAATGGCGCTGCCAAGATCATGTCGATGAGCGGCGGCCAGTTTTCGGTGCCTATCGTGTTCCGCGGCCCAACCGGTAATGCGGGGATGCTGAGCTCGCAGCACAGCCAGTGCTTTGAGAACTGGTATGCAAACTGCCCTGGTTTGAAGGTGGTAGTTCCATCAAACCCGTACGACGCAAAAGGACTTTTAAAGTCATCTATATTAGATCCTGATCCGGTTATCTTTATGGAATCGGAACTGATGTATGGTGATAAAGGCGAAGTACCTGAAGAAGAATATTACCTGGAACTTGGCAAAGCACATATTGTTAAAGAAGGTACCGATGTTACGCTGTGCGGTTTCGGCAAGATCATGAAAGTAGTATATGCTGCAGCTGCTGAGCTGGAAAAAGAAGGTATCAGCGCTGAAGTGATCGACCTGCGCACCGTTCGCCCTATCGATTATGAAACAGTGATCAACTCGGTGAAAAAAACCAACCGTTTAGTATTGGTTGAAGAAAGCTGGCCATTAGGCTCCATCGCTACCGAAGTTGCCTTCAAAGTACAGAAAGATGCGTTCGATTATCTTGATGCACCGGTGCTGCGCATTATGGGTGGCGACGTTCCGCTGCCATACGCACCAACCCTGATCCAGGAATACCTGCCAAACCCTGAAAGGGTGATCAGGGCGGTTAAAGAATCGCTGTACTTAGTGAAATAGGTTTTAGAGATTAGAGATTAGAGATCAGTGATTAGAGATTAGAGATTAGTGAAATTCACATAATACGAAGCCCGGCTAAATTTATTTAGCCGGGCTTTTTGTTTTCGGAAAGCTATTTTACAGCAGGATGGTAAGTAAAATGAGCGTTTTGTACGTGCTGTTTTACTTTTTTAAGTATTTTGGCAGCTCAAAACATTTACTATGAGAGTTTTAAACATGAGACAATCTATTCGCCTGCCATTTTTATCCGCTGCTATATTATTTTGCAGCTTTTCGGTAATGGCGCAAACAAAAACACCTGCGAAAACTGTCGCAACAGTGGGTGGTGCTACAACGGCCAGCCCTGTTGTGGTGGCAAAAGGTGCCCAAAGCTATATCGAGACCTTTTTCAAAAAATACAAAGTCAGCCCGGATTCCGCTATCGACTATATTTTTGGCACCAATAAGCTATTTGCACGCAATGCCTCGCAGATCAACGCGCTGAAGGCGAAGATGGATTCACTGCAATTTACACTTGGGAAATATACCGGTAAGGAACTCATTTCACAAAGAAGCGCTTCGCCAAGCCTGGTCATCTACAGCTACCTGGCCAAGCATGAGAATCAGCCTATCCGCTTTACTTTTATTTTCTACAAGGCTCAAAATGACTGGTCGCTTTACCGTTTTAACTATGATGACGCAATGGACCTGGAACTGTTTGAGGCGGTGAAGATTAATAATAAAAGGTAGAGGTTAGAGATTAGTTAATTAGAGATTAGTAAAAATAGGGCCATAATTAATTAGCATTTTATGTCAGCTGACGATCCGGTAACCAACCGCGAAAACTATAAAGCCGGCTTATTTTACTACAATCCGGACGACGATCGGATACTGGTACGCGTATCGGGAACCGCCAGCCGATATATTATCAACTACGCCAGGTGGCCGATATACATTATTATTGTACCGGTTATATTGGTAGTTTGTTATGCCGTTATTGCGCGGATGCTGGGTTGACGAAGGAATTTTGTGCTAATGATTTAAAGAGCGTTGTCATGCTGAAGCACTCGAAGCATGAGGGCAAAGGCCTTTTTCGATATGCATGGTCGTTATACCCAACGCACATGCTTCGAGTGCCTCAGCATGACACCCTTTTGGGCTTCGAAAACTTTTGGTTTCAAATTAAAGCAAACTGCCAACTAAAAACTGCCAACTTCCCTCAACCCTCCATTATCGCCATCAACTCATTCAATTCCTTCACTTTATCCGTGGAGCCTGAATGCTCGTAGGCGCTGATGAGGTTGCGGAGTACACGTTTGATGATTTCGGTATTGGAGCAGGGTTCGTAGAACTGTTTATCTGATTTTAGGTTGAGCTGTTTCAGGAACATATCCACATCGCGCCTTCCGAAGATGAAGCCTTTGTTAAAGGCATTGATGTAAAATAACACGCCGCCTTCAAAAGTGCTTTGCTGGGTTTCGTCCATGTAAGCCAGGATGAAATGCTGCGGGAGGTTGACACCGTAAACGGGGATGTCAAGCTTTTGCGCGATGATGGAATAGATAATGGCCAGCGAGATCTGGTTGCCTTTTTTGCTTTCCAGCACCTGGCTGATGTAGCTGTTCTGCGGGTCCTGGTGGTTGCTGGTGTTGCCACTGAAACCATAGATATTGTAAAATACGTGGTTAATGAGTTTCACCTGTTCCGGCGGACTGGCCTCGTTCATCATTTGTACCCACACGTCGCGCTTGATGGCTTCTATCTGGTTGATCACTTTTTGCTCATCCAGGTCGGGATACTGATAGCGGTTGATAACGAGGATGCCCTGCAGCAGGTCGAACGCGCCGCCATGCAGCCAAAGGCGGAGGTCGTTTTTTACTGTGCCGAATTGTATTTCATGCACCACATTCGGGATGCGTTCCTGCAAAAGTGGGTCAAACGCCTGTTCATAGGCCGATTCGAGGTAGTCGATTGCCTCGCTGCCATAGGATAGCAGCTCTTTATGTACATGCTGAAAGATCTCTTTGTCAGGATCATCCAGTAAACGGATCAATGAGTTTATTACAGAAGGGTTAATCATGCTTAATGCTAATATACTAAATTTATTACTTTTACAACATGTTGAACATAAGGTTTGCCAAAGATTTCCTGCTGCACAAGCTCACGGCAAAAACCAGGCACGGCACGCATTCGCCATTCGTTTACCGGCTGGTCGACAAGATATTTTACAATACCGAACCCCAAAATGCCTACACCGAAGTAGAAGCCATCCGCCAAAAATTACTGGCAGATGACCGCAGCATTACCGTTACCGACCTCGGCGCCGGCTCGCATGTAAACAATAACCGGCAAAAAAAGGTGAGCGATATCGCAGCCCATGCCCTCAAGCCCAAAAATCTTGCACAATTATTATACCGTATTGCAGCCGACCTAAAACCGGCCAGTATCATAGAGTTGGGAACCTGTTTGGGTGTAACCAGCATCTACCTGCAAAAGGCTGCGCCACAGGCAAAAGTGTATACGCTGGAAGGTTCGCCGCAAACGGCGGAGGTGGCAAAAGAGACTTTCCATAATGCCGGCCTTGATGAAATTGAACTGGTTGTAGGTAATTTTGACGATACGCTGCCCGGAATAATTGACAGCCTGGATAAGGTAGATCTTGTTTTTGTAGACGGTAACCACCAGAAGAACGCCACCCTGCGCTACTTTGAATGGTGCCTGCCCAAAGCGCATGATAACACGCTGCTCATATTCGACGATATTTACTGGAGCGAGGGCATGAAGGAAGCCTGGGCGCAGATAAAAGCGCACCCGGAAGTGACCGTTACCATCGATCTGTTTTGGATAGGATTGGTGTACTTTAGGAAAGGACAGGTGAAGGAGGATTTTAGGGTTAGGATATAGAGATTAGAGTTTGGAGATTAGAGATTAGGAAGACACTATTAGGACACAAAGAGCGGTGTCAGTCTGAGGCCCTTGAAGACTATATGGGCAAAGGCCTTACGCATGCACTTCGACAAGCTCAGTGTGACAGCGCTCTCTAATTATTTAAAATAGGAACAAAATTTAGACCCATGCGATATTTAAACCTGATAGTGCTGTCATTAATGATGCAACCTGCTTTTGCCCAAACCCAATTACCCGTCATCAAAGCAACGTCAAAAAAGGTATCCATCAGGGATGGCGCTTTCTTTGATAAGGACAGATGGACACTCACCCCATCAGCCAGACCGGACATTTTCACGGCCGACCGTACGCGCGAAACCAAATACGTTACTTTCTATACCGATATCGACTCCATCCGGGTTAAAGTAACCCCCGGCACGCGTTTCAACTTTGTTATCCTATATAATGGTAAGGACTCCTGCTATACGCAGATCGCCAGCGTTATTCCGCCGGATGAGGGTAAGAACGGGATCGCAAAGGATGATACCATCCCTTTCACGCTTACCAAGTATAATACCATTGCGATAAAGGCCATCATCAATAGTACCGATACCATCAACATGCATTTTGATTGCGGTTCTTTTGGTTTTTACTTTACGAAGGACGCGGTGACCAAAGATCCGAAACTGAAAAAAGTCGCCACCCTGCAATTAGGTAGCATAACCTGGCACGATCCTGAAATACATTCCTCCAGCGTCACCGCGCATGATATGGATGGCAAGATAGGTTATAGTGTATTCGACGGTAAGTATGTTGAAATAGATAACGACAAAGGCCTGCTGATCATCCATTCGCAGCAGCCAGGAAATCTACATAGTTATAAAAAACTAAAGCTGGAGTTTATCCGCTCATTCGTTTGTTTGAAAGGCGACATCCAGATTCAAAGCAAAAATTATATCGGTGACTTCCTGATGGATACCGGCTCCGACCAGGCCATGATCATCGACAGCACATGGGCAGCCGGTCAGGGTTTTCCTAAAGATCTTAAGATCATTAAAACCACAGCGCTGTATGATCCGCGCGGAAAAAAATATGAAAGCCATATAGTAAATGTTCCTGCCCTAAAATTTAATGCCTTTGCGTTTAATAATGTCTCGGTATTAACGCTGGGCAGCGATCAGCACCCTGTTGGTTTACCTATCAATTATTTAGGCAACGGTTTGTTGAAACGCTTTAATATTGTGTTCGATTTCAGGAATGATTACGTGTATTTGAAGCCGGATAGGTTGATGAATATAGCTTTTTAATATATCCTGTAAATCAAAATAAATCCGTTTAATCCTGGTTAAAAGCTCTCTCCCAGCGCTATATAAAAGCCCTGCTGCCTGGCTTCGCCTGCTACCTTTTCGCCGAAGCCGTAATCCATACGCATGCTCAATCCTTTTTCTGTATCGAAGAAATAACGCAACCCACCGCCAATATCCGGTTTAAGCGCTGATACACTGAATGAGTTGTGTGCTACTTCGCCCCAGCCCAAAAAGCCTACAATGCCAAAGCGGTCGGCAAGACGGTAACGCAGTTCACCCTGGCCGGCCAGCAAGTTACGGTCGCGGTAACGGCCGGTGTAGTAGCCGCGCATCAGGGCGTCGTTGCCCAATTGCGGCAGTAGGTAAAAAGGCGAGCGCCCGCCAATCAGGCTTTGCTCTTTCAGGTTAAACGCGAGTACCAACGGTTTTGCAAGTTTAAAATATTCGCCAAAATCGAGGTTGAAAAAACCGCCTGTATAGCTATTGTTGCTAAAAACACCCTGGTATAAATTGCAATACGTATTAATATAGGTGCCTTTTGTAGTATAGGTATTGCTGTTGCGGCTGTCGTAAACCAATATGCCCCCGCCATAAGCCAGCGAACCGCCACCATGGTCTTGTATTTCAGGGTTGTCTTTGAACGCCTGATTTTCATAGTAAGTGCCCGAATAATAGTAGTATTTCATTACCCCGGCAGAGAAGCCGGCATAAACATTTTTAAGGATGAGGTTTTCAGCCGTTCCGCCAAGCCGCGTGCGTTTTTCTTCTATCGTTTCCTGGTTTGCTTTGAGCGTGTTGTTGCCTATGCCAAAAAAATCAAAGGGGTAATTGTAAAAGCTAACGTTGGCAGTATAATACCATTTGTTGCCGGGCGTCCAATAGGTAGCGTTAAGGCTTACCTTTTCCTGCCCTTTGGTGGTGATGCTGGCATAGCCATACAGGCTGGATACGCGGGTAATGCTGTGTTTGGCGGTATCGGTATAGAATGACAGGAGCGAGGCGCCTCCAAATTCAAGGCCCGTTTCAGGTGATGAGGCAAGCGCGGGCACGAGGATGAAATTGGGCTTCCTGGTACTGTCTTTATCAAGGTACATTCTTCGTATAAAACGTTTCAGGAAATCAGTTTGCGCAAAAACGTGCTGGCAGCCTAAAACGCAAATAAGCAGTATTAAATATTTTTTCATAAGCAGGTAGCTGCCGGTGATGTAGTAAATATGGCAAATGTAGCGCTTGTAACGCTACGCTATATATTATATTATAGTTAATGAAAACAGCTTCATTGTCGTAATAATATGCAAATTATTTTTAGAAGCTGAGGTTTTTCTGAATTTTGATTTTAAAATGATTCGTCCCGGCAAAATATCTACTTTTGCGCTGATCAAATTTTAATCATATCATGAGCACAACAAGAGGCCCGATATCTCAATTCATTGAAAAGAATTACCTGCATTTTAATGCCGCTGCATTGATGGATGCAGCCAAAGGTTATGAAACGCACCTGCTTGAAGGCGGCAAAATGATGGTTACCCTTGCGGGCGCCATGAGTACTGCCGAACTGGGTATTTCGCTTGCCGAAATGATCCGCCAGGGTAAGATCGATATCATATCCTGCACCGGCGCTAACCTTGAGGAAGATATCATGAACCTGGTTGCGCACTCGCACTACAAACGCGTACCGCATTACCGCGACCTGAGCCCGCAGGATGAGTGGGATTTGCTCGAAAACCATTATAACCGTGTAACCGATACCTGCATCCCGGAAGAAGAGGCCTTCCGTCGCTTACAGAAACATATCCATAAAATATGGAAGGATGCCGATAACAGCGGCGAGCGTTACTTTCCGCACGAATACATGTACAAGATGCTGTTAAGCGGCGATCTGGAACAATATTACGAGATCGACCCGAAAAACTCGTGGATGCTGGCTGCTGCCGAACGCAACCTGCCAATTGTTGTACCGGGTTGGGAAGACTCGACCATGGGCAACATCTTTGCATCATACGTTATAAAAAGCGAGATCAAAGCTACTACCATGAAAAGCGGTATTGAATATATGGCATGGCTGGCCGATTGGTACGTGAAAAACTCGGGTGGAAAAGGCATTGGGTTTTTCCAGATCGGTGGTGGTATTGCCGGCGATTTCCCGATATGCGTTGTGCCGATGCTGTACCAGGATATGGAAATGCCCGAGATCCCTTTCTGGAGCTATTTCTGCCAGATCTCGGATTCAACCACCTCATACGGTTCTTATTCTGGCGCTGTACCCAACGAAAAGATCACCTGGGGAAAGCTGGATATCCATACCCCGAAATTCATTGTGGAATCGGATGCAACGATTGTTGCGCCTTTGATCTTTGCCTGGTTGCTGAAGCAATAATTTTTTAAAATGAAATATTTATAAGAGAGGCCATAGCGAAAGTTATGGCCTCTCTTTATGTATCACGTCATTGCGCGGAGTGAGCAGGATAGTGCGAGCGAACGACAAAGCAATCCCTGCGTTTACAGGCGGTACACGATAACCTCTGCGTTATAAAATCAACGAAACGGAATGCCCGTAAATAGCTAAATTGCAATATGGTTTTTCAACGGGGCGGGTGTGTTTACATTATGACAAATGCACGGCATACAGTTTTATATGCTGGCGTTACTTCCGACCTCCTTACACGTGTATGGCAGCATAAAAATAAAGTACACCCGAATAGCTTTACGGCAAAGTACGGTTGCGATCAATTGGTATATTATGAATTTTATCCGCACATTGAAGAAGCTATTTCGGCCGAAAAATTGATAAAAGGAGGTAATAGGAAAAGTAAAATAAAGCTTATCAACTCTATTAATTCAGGATGGATAGATTTATACGATGATTTAATAAAAGAATAGGCGGGGGGCTTTTTCCATTGGAAGAACATTTATCTTTTTGATTATCAAGCGCAGAGATTGCTTCGTTCCTCGCAATGACGGTCGTTTAGAAATCATCATATTATTCCCAAATTTTCGCCCCAAAAAATAATTATTTAGAAAGATTATAAATTAAGTTTATGTGTCACTAATTTGTCACCCATTGTTTAATAAATTATACTTTTGTGCCTGAAAAAGTATGACACAGCATACCATCTGCTCGGGTTTTATTCATAAATATTAGGAATTATTCAGCATAAATACACTTTATGAGAAATATCTCATTGATTTTTAAACAATTTTCGAAGACGGTTTTACTACTTGCCGGCTTTGCAATTTTGGGATTTTCTGCACATGCGCAAGGCGATGCCACCAAAGGCGAGGCGCTGTTCAAAGCCAACTGTACATCTTGTCACGCGGTCGATCACCAGGTTGTTGGTCCGGCACTCGGCACAACGGTTACCGAAGAAACCGACGACAAATGGCTGTACAAATGGGTTGAGAATAACACGGCCCTTATTGCCGCAAAAGACCAAAAGGCGCTAAAGATCTATAACCAGTTCAACCAGCAGGGCATGACCGTATTCGGTTCGCTTGCAGATGCGGATGTTGCTAATATTTTAGCATACGTTCGTGCAGACTGGAAAGCCGATCAGGCAAAAGCTGCCGCAGCCCCTGCCGCCGGTGCAGCTGGCGCTGATAGCGGCCCAAGTAGCTTTGTAGTTTTTGCGCTGATAGGCGTTATCGTAGTTGCCTTTATCGTTATCCTGGTACTGAACAAGGTGATCGGTACACTTGAGAAAGTGGTACTGCGCGCTAAAGACCTTGCTCCTGAAGAAGAAGTTGCAGTTGTGCCTGCGGTTGACCGTATGGCTGTAATCAGGAAACTGGCCAAGAATAAAAAATTAGTATTCTTTGTATTGCTTTGCGGTACTATCGCCTGTGGCAGCTGGGCATGGGTTACTATGTGGAACACCAACGTACACCAGGGCTATCAGCCGGAGCAGCCAATTCACTTCCCGCATGATCTGCATGCCGGCGTAATGAAGATAGATTGCCAGTACTGCCACTCGGGCGCTTACAAATCAAAAAATGCTACTATCCCTTCATTAAATATATGTATGAACTGCCACAAAACGGTTAAAACCGAGTCGCCGGAAATACATAAGATCTATGATGCATTGGGCTATGATCCTAAGACCATGAAGTATGACTCTACCAAGGCTCATCCAATGCAGTGGGTTAGGGTTCACAACCTGCCGGATTTGGTATATTTCAACCACTCGCAACACGTGAAAGTTGGCCAGATCCGTTGCCAAACATGCCACGGCCCGGTACAAACCATGAAGGAGATCTACCAGTATTCACCACTTACCATGAAATGGTGTATACAGTGCCACAAACGCACCGAAGTTAATTACAAAGGCAATGCCTACTATGATAATATGATAGCTGTTCACGACCGTATTAAACGCGGCGAGAAAGTTACCGAAGCATCGCTTGGTGGTATTGAGTGCGGTAAGTGCCACTATTAATAACGAACTGAAACTTAACAATTACAAGTTTATATAGCTTTAAATGGACAGCAATAAAAAATACTGGAAAGGTTTAGAAGAACTGAACAACTCGCCAGAATTTGTTGAGAAGAATAAGAATGAGTTTCCGGAACCTATTCCTTTGGAGGATGTTTTGGAAAGTGGTGGTTTGATGAACAAAACACCGCGCCGTAGCTTCCTGAAAGCGATGGGCTTTGGTGTGGGCGCTGTTACACTTGCTGCTTGTCAGCCGGTGCCGGTTCACAAATCTATTCCATACCTCATTAAGCCAGAGGAAGTTACCCCGGGCGTAGCCAACTTCTACGTATCAAGTTTTGAAGGTCAGGCTATTTTGGTGAAAACCCGCGAAGGCCGCCCTATCAAAATTGAAGGTAACCCTAACGACCTCCTTATCGGCGGCGGTTCAAGTGCACAGGCACAAGCTTCAGTACTTGACCTGTATGATATCAGCCGTGTAAAAAGCGCCCTGCAGGATGGCGGCGAAAATGAGTGGGATGCTATAGATAGTTTCGTTAAAAATGAGCTGACTGCAATTAAAGCAGGCGGTAAAGGTATCCGCATTGTAACTTCAACCATCAACAGCCCTTCAACACTGGCTGCTGTCGCTGATTTTGTTGCTGCATTCCCTAATACCAAACATATCAATTACGATGCGGTATCCTATACCGGCATCATCCAGGCAAACGCTGCCAGCTTTGGCAAAGCAGTATTGCCGCACTATAATTTTGATAAAGCCGATGTAATTGTAAGTTTCGGCGCCGACTTTTTGGCTACCTGGATCTCGCCAACCGAGTTCACTACCCAATACGTTAAAAACCGTAACAATAAATCACTGCAAAGCAAAAAGATGTCGCGCCACATCCAGTTTGAGAGCGGCATGAGCAACACCGGTTCAAACGCCGATGTGCGCATCCCGATCAAACTTTCTGAAGAAGGCGTAGCGATTATCGCACTATACAATGCAATTTCAGGCACAACCTTACCGGGATCAAAAGATTTAGGTAACGTTGCTGCAAGCAATGCCATAAAAGTAGCCGCACAGGAATTGCTGGCCGCAAAAGGCAAAGCGCTGGTAGTTGCAGGATCGAATGACGTATCGGTACAACTTGTAGTAAACGCCATCAACTCGTTGCTGGGCAGCTACGGTTCAACTATCGATCTGGACAATCCTTCAAAACAATTTGCAGGTAACGATAACGACTTTGTTGAGTTAATAAAAGAAATGAACGACGGCGCTGTTGATGCCGTATTCTTCCTTGACGCTAACCCTGCTTATAACTACCATAGCCCCGAAGCTGTAAAATCAGCATTGAAAAAAGTACGCCTGCGCGTATCGTTCTCCGGCTATGCTGATGAAACTGCGGCTTTGTGTAACATCATAGCGCCAAATCACCACTACTTAGAGGCCTGGGGCGATGAAAATGCACTGGAAGGATACTACACTGTTATCCAGCCGGCTATCAACCCGGTTTATGACACCCGCCAGGCTGAATTGAGTTTACTTACCTGGGCTGGCAGTGCTTATAAAGATTACTACCACTACGTTAGAAATACCTGGGATAAGAGCTTACTGGCAATTGGCGGCTTATCAGGCCAAAATGGCTGGTAAACAACCGATACGTTGTCGTCAATTTCATTATCCGGTAAGTGGGCGATCTCGCCTTCTTTGGTAACCAGTTTACCGTTATCGTTAAAGCTATAGTAGCGGTCGATACGGATCCAGTGCATTTCACGGCGGCGGCGAACTTCTTCCTCACCTACAACCGGTACGTTATTTTCAGCGTTACATGCTACCACACAGGCGCCGCAACCGGTACAGGCGTTAAGGTCGATAGCCATAACCCAGTCATAAGTAGGGCGTTGGTATTCGTCCCACATGCTGTAGGTTTTGTGCTCGCCGAAGTGGCCGCTTGCTGAGTATGCGTCTTTTTTGTATTCAGTGAAGGTCGTTTCGCGGATGATGCTGTTACGGCCTTCGTATGAATGGTGTGTTTGTGTCTGGGCCAACTCGTAGTTGTCGTCAGTTTTTGTAAACGACGCAACCAGGCTGGTTTGGAATGAACCGTTGCGGAAAGTATGGAACGGGAAAGCGTTTTGGCCCTGTCCGTCACCTACCCTGCCTGATGCTGTACGACCGTAACCAACTGCCACCGATATGGTACCCGGCGCCTGGCCTGGCTGAATCAATACCGGCAGGTTGATAGAATAGTTATTAGCTGTGATAGTGATCACGTTGCCTTGCTCCAGTTTCAGGCTGGCAGCATAACGCGGTGACATGGCCGCAAAATTGTGCCAGGTAACTTTCGATACCGGGTCGGGCATTTCCTGCAACCATGGATTGTTAGCCTTTTTACCGTCAAGCAATGCCGGTGATTGGAACAATTGCAACTCAATTTTTCCATCGCCTGAAGCA
>Ga0206937_10133_pt1 | contig 23445 bp, 21 predicted proteins | sample Alteio_BWOrgHeat_11_FD_152923 | JGI IMG/M metagenome (GOLD analysis project Ga0206937, IMG submission 152923) | Enriched cells from forest soil in Barre Woods Harvard Forest LTER site, Petersham, Massachusetts, United States -... | ecosystem: Environmental > Terrestrial > Soil > Temperate forest >... | reverse complement strand
TAAAACCAAGCTTCTGGCCATGAAAAAACAGCTGAAAATTACCTTATCTATATGCTTACTTGCCATAACGGGTATAGTCAGCTGCTATGGGCAGTCGGTAAATGACCTTCAAAGCGGGTTTGATAAATACAACAAACTATCCCCGCAGGAAAAGATCTACGTGCATACTGATAAAAATACCTATACCACCGGCGAACTGTTGTGGTTTAAGCTGTATTATGTAGACGGTACCTACAACCGCCCTGCCGATATGAGCAAGGTGGCCTATATTGAAATATTGGATAAAGACCAATTCGCGGTAATACAAGCCAAGATAGAACTGAAGGATGGCACAGGCAGCGGTTCGGTATTTGTACCGGTGAACCTGGCATCGGGCAATTATGTGTTGCGTGCGTATACCAGTTGGATGAAGAACTTCAGCCCGGAGCTTTATTTTCACCAGCAGATCACGATAATAAACCCATTAAAAGCGGGTGAAGCACAAGTTAAAGCTACAGCACCTGAATATGATATTCAATTCTTCCCGGAAGGCGGCAACCTTGTAAACGGCATAAACAGTACTATAGCCGTTAAAGCAACAGACCAGTTTGGTGCAGGTATTGATTTTAAAGGCGCTGTGCTGAATAAAAATAATGATACAGTCGCCCGTTTCAACTCCTACAAATTTGGCATGGGCAGTTTTGTTTTAAAGCCGGATAACCAGGCAGGTTATCACGCGGTAATAAGGATTGGCGGGAAAAATATTCAAAAGGATTTCCCCAGGATCTATGACAATGGTTATGTGATGCACGTGGATGATGACCATACTAATCAATTATCTGTAACGGTAAGCACCAATACCAACGCTACTACCGCTTATCTGTTCGTGCATACACGGAATGCCGTAAAAATGGCTGAATCTGCTGCTATTGAAAACGGCACAGCGCATTTTACCATTGATAAAAACAAGCTTGGTGATGGCATTTCACATCTCACTGTTTTCGATAATAGCAGGCATCCCGTATGCGAGCGGCTTTACTTTAAACGACCTGCAAAACAACTTGCTATAACTGCAAACAGCGACCAGTTACAGTATAACACCCGCAGAAAGGTAATTATTGATATTAATGCAAAGGATGGTGATAATAAGCCTGCAATGGCTAATTTATCATTGTCTGTTTACAGGCTTGATTCGCTGCAACATGCCGATAAAAAGGATATAGAAAGCTATTTATGGCTCACATCAGACCTAAAGGGAAATATTGAATCGCCTGATTATTATTTAAAAAATACAGGCGCAGATGCTGATGACGCAGCCGACAACTTAATGCTTACCCAGGGCTGGCGCAGGTTTAATTGGGACGACATATTGAAAAACGGCACGCCTTCATTTTCATTCATGCCCGAATATAACGGGCCTGTCGTGTTAGCTAAACTGACTAACCAGCTAACCGCCAAACCTGTAAAGGACATCATTGCTTATATTGCCATACCCGGCAAACGCGTACAAATGTACCCGGCTGTAAGCGATTCACTTGGCAGGCTGATCTTCAATATGAAAAGCTTTTATGGCCCGGGCGAGATAGTGGTGCAAACCAACACGGCTGTGGATACAATTTATCATATCGATGTCCTGAACCCATTTTCGGATCAATTTGCAAAGATCAATTTGCCGCCTTTAACTATGGTCAATAATGCCCAGGCCGATATTGTGAACAATAACCTGGTTACACAGGTACAGAACATTTACGCCGGCGATAAGCTACGCCAATTCTATGATCCCGGGTTAGATAGCAGCGCATTTTATGGCACACCGTACAAAACGTATCTGCTGGATAATTACACCCGCTTTACCACCATGGAAGAAGTAATGCGCGAATATGTAAGCGAAGTAAATATTGTCCACTCATCAAAAGATGGTTTCCATATTAAAGTGATCAGCGGTAACGGTTTCCTGCGTGAGGATGACCCGATGGTATTGATCGACGGCATTCCGTTCTTCAACATGAATAAACTTTTTGCCATAGACCCATTGAAGATCCGCAAGCTGGAAGACGTGCCGTATACCTACTACTGGGGGCCTTCAGTTGAAGAAGGCGTCTTTAGCTACACCAGCTACAAAGGCGACCTTGCCGGGGCGGAGATCGACCCGCATGCTGTGGTGATGGACTATGAGGGACTGGAACAACAACGCGTATTTTATGCCCCCCAATATGACACCGATAAAGCGATTGACAGCCGCCTGCCTGATTTCAGGAACGTTTTGTATTGGACACCAAATGTGAATACCGATGCAAATGGTAAAAACAGCCTGAGCTTTTATACATCAGACCAAACGGGCCGATACATAGGTGTGATACAAGGCATGGCAGCCGACGGCGAGGCAGGCAGCCAGACGTTTAGTTTCCAGGTGGTGAAATAAGGTAATTAATCTCCCATGTCATTTCGATGAGCCGGCGCGGGGAATGAGCACCAGGGCGAAGAGAAATCTTTTGCGCTATGCAAATTCGCTACACATCGCTTTCAAAAGATTTCTCTTTCGCTCCTTGCGCAAGCCAACGCTCCGCTCTATCGAAATGACAATGTTTAATATAGTAAGTTTATATACGCATGCTATACCCTGCAAAATCACCATCGTGAGAAAGGGAAACAGGGATGTCTAACTCAATATCACCCCGGAAAATAACCGGATAACCTAATTCACTCTTCTTTAAGCTAACATCCTCGCCCAATTCACCTTTTACTTCATCAAGTAAATATTGCCAGGCTAAAACAGAACGGTCGTTATTATTGGTGGGATTGATTCGCTTTACATTGGATATGCCCCGAAATCGCCCTGGTTGATCTAATACTACACTATGCAGCCATTCGTCCGTTATCTCAGTACGAAAAAACAAGTCTTCATCGCGAAACCCGACAATTCCATAGGAGACACCATCCCCGAAAGATATACTCACTAAACAGATCTTCGTCGGCGAAAACACCAATTTGGGCTCATGCCGCTTCAGGAATTTATATACCGATTCCTTAACCGACCATGCCAGCCAAACAAAAACGTCAAAAGGTAAATTTAAACCCGGTGATGTGTGATAAAGCTCCTTTTCCTGTGCGGAGATGATCTTTGAATAAAACCGGGGTTCGCTGGTGCGGGTTTTATCAATAGACCGGAGGTCGACAATATCGTTGCCTGTGCTTTTATGCAGATTGGTTAATTTTTGACAGTATCACATCGATGCTGTTGCCCACATTTGTCATTTTCTCAGCCGAATCATTATCGATCTCGATATTGTATTGCGATTCAGCATCAATAATTATATCTACCAAATTAGCTGAATTGATCTGGAGATCGCGAAGCAGGTCGGTATCCTCAGTAATATTATTGAGCTTCTCTTTGTCTTCAGTGTAAGGGGCCAATACTCTCTTCAATTCAGTTAAAACAGTTTGTCTATCCATTTCTTATTCTTATCTATATTTTGCGATGATGAGGCAGGCATTAATATCGCCAAAACCAAAATTAGCCTTGGCAATAACGTTCACTTCCCTGCTTACCATACTTACGGGTAAATTTTTTTTACTAATTAAATCAATTATTTCGGGATTTGGGTCCTCAAGGTTAATATTCGGGTGAACAAACTGGTGTTCCAACTGCAAAACCGAGGCTACCGTCTCAATAGAACCCGCCGCGCTAAGGCAATGCCCGATCATAGACTTGAGCGAATTTATCTGCGGAAAATCCTCTCCCTTCCTACCCAAAGCCTTCGTCCAGTTCTCAACCTCGAATTTATCTGCCACAGTCGCCGTAAGGTGGCCGCTGATCAGATCGACATCATTCCCGGAAATATTGGCATCTGCCAAAGCATCCTGTATACATCGTATCACACCCGGCCCGCTTGGCGCCGTCATGGTACCACCGCTGCGTTGCCCGCCCGAATTATGGTTGCCGCCCAATATTTCGCCGTATATTTTCGCGCCACGCGCCAAAGCATAATCCAGTTCTTCTATTACCAAAGCACCTGCACCAGATCCCGGTATAAAACCACCGGCTGTCATGCTCATCGGTCGCGATGCTTTCTCCGGTTGGTCGTTAAACTTGCGCGATAGCACCCGCATCGAATCGAACGCACCAAACACATAGGCGTCTACAAACTCACTGCTTCCCACCAGCATGCGTTTGGCCATCCCGTGTTTTATGTATTCGTAACCCATCACAATAGCCTGGGTGCCTGTAGCGCATGCTGATGAATTGCTGATCACCTTATTAGCCAGCCCTAAACGTCCGGAAATATAAGCGGTAACACCACTGTTCATGATTTGTTCTACCACGCGCGAGCCTAATTTCTTCGACTCCTTTGCATCAACCTTACTAATGGCATTTTTGATCACATCCGTATCTGCCACACTGCTGCCGAAAACGCAGCCGGTATCCCACAAAGTCTCCTGGCCCGCAATTTCATTTCCGGCATCTGTCCAGGCATCAAGCGCAGCTTTTATGCCGAAGCCGATACCCTTGCCTTTTAAACCGTATAAACTGGTTTCGCTAATGTAACCATGCAGCATTTCCAGGTTAAAATTCGGCGAGCCGGCAACCTGGCAATTGAAATGAAACTCCTCGTATTGAGGAATAAATTTTATGCCAGAAACGCCATGCTGTAGTGAATGTAGAAAATCAGGAATATTTGAACCGTTAGGCGATATTACACCTATACCGGTTATCACTACACGCTTACCCATTCGCCCTTTCATCAACCGGGAAATTTCTGATCATCCCCGAAAACATTCCTTTTGCAACCAACTCTGCTGCCTCGTTACGCATTTCTATAGCACATTTTAATTTACCAAAACGAAAATATAACTTTTTTGAAGTAACTGTAACTTTTTCGCCGGGTAAAACCATCTTGAAAAACGACACATCTGTAGAAGTGAGCAACGGGAACGAACGCTCGTCCATCCTCACTGCCTCCTTTGTATTTCCGCTTTTTACCAGGTAGATTCCCAGCACCACTACGCCTATCTGCGCCATAATCTCGGTGATGATAACACCGGGAGTGACCGGATTGTTCGCGAAATGATCTTCATAAAAAAAAGCATTCCCATTTAGCGTATAATCGCCCGTCACGCCGTTCTCATCCAGCGCCGTAATATGATCAACAAACAGGAATGAAGATTTATAAGGCAGATATTGTATGATATCATCAAACATTTTAATATGGCCCTCCGGTCATTTCAAACTGATAATCAGGGGTGTATTATCGCGTATTTTTTGCAGATAGTGAATAATATTTTTGCCGTAATATACGTAACATTACAGTTAATACCTGATAATATTCGCAGTTAGCCAAACAATAAAACAGCTATAAGGTTAACCCTTCAATTTAGTGCTGCTTACTGTATGCACTTTAGGCTAAATATATATATTTGCAACAAGTGCTACCATTGAGCTGATCATGCCATATCACATTACGTTATTACTTTTCCTGCTTTTGCCCGCCGGATTTTTAAGGCATTCTCAGCCCTCACAGGCGTTTGACAGGGCGAATTTTTATTCCATCATGTCGACGGGCAAAACAAAGGATGTAAATGAGGAGCTGATCACCGTCCGCGCAAGCGAGATAAAAGAAAAACAGGCTTATGAAGGCGCTTTGCTGATGCGCAAAGCAGGACTGATGAAAATACCTGCCGAAAAACTGCACTTCTTTAAACTGGGCTATATCAAACTGGAAGGCGCAATATCCACCAGCCCCGAAAATGCAGAGTATCGCTTTCTTCGCCTTACCATACAGGAACACGCGCCGCATATTGTAAAATACTACCACCAGATTGATGCAGATAAGACTATTGTGATAAAGGAATTTAAAAACCTGCAGCCTGACGTAAGAGAGGCTGTAAGGGAATATAGCAAAACATCAAAAGTATTAACCCCGCAAGACTTTTAACCTATGGCAAAAAAGGTACTGGCAATATATTACTCCCAATCAGGGCAATTAGGCGAGATCATCGACAACCTTACTGCGCCGCTTATTGATGCCGGCATTTCTGTGGAGAAAGTCAGAATAAGAATGATGAGGGAATACATTTTTCCGTGGACGGCGGACGGTTTCTTTAGTGTAATGCCCGATTGTCAGTTAGATGTACCCGTAGAAGTTGCGCCATATAAGTTGAAAGAAGATAAATACGACCTGGTGATATTAGGCTACCAGGCCTGGTTCCTTTCGCCGAGCATACCTTTTAATTCGCTGATGCAAACGCCGCAGTTGAAGGCGGTTTTGAAGAATACGCCAGTGATCACTGTTACCGGTGCGCGCAATATGTGGTTGAATGCTTTTGTGAGGGTGAAAAAGCTGATCAAAGCAACCGGGGCCAACCATATAGGCAATATCGCTTTAGTTGATACGCACCCCAACCCGGTTAGCTTTATTACCATTTTCCATTGGATGCTGCACGGTAAAAAGGATCGTTACCTAAACATTTTCCCCCCTCCGGGTGTTCAGGATGTCGATATTAAGCATACGGCTGAGTTCGGCAAGATCATCGTCCCGCACTTGCAAAATGCTGACTGGGAAACGCTGCAGGATGAGATGGTGGCAGAAGGCGCCGTTAAACTTAATTACAATTTGATGGTCATAGAAGGTACGGCCGGAAAAATATTTGCATTTTGGGCCCGGATGATAGCACGCAAAGAGAACAAGATGCCCTGGATAAGGGCGTTTAAATACTATTTATTAGTCGCTTTTTTTGTTGGTGCGCCCATTGTAATAACGCTTGACGGGATTTTATTCCGGTTTACTTCGCCGAAACGCATTAGGGCGAGGAAACAATATTTCTTAAATTTAAATTAATTTCTATCTATATGTCTGGTACTGAAGTTTACATAAATAGCACATCGGCTTACTTCCCGAACGAGCCTGTCGGCAACGACGATATGGAAGCATACCTGGGCTATATTAATGGCAAACCTTCCAAATCAAAGTCTATTGTTTTACGCAACAACGGCATCAAAAACCGTTATTATGCGCTGGAAAAAGGCGGCAAATCCACCCATACCAATGCACAGATGACCGCTTTAGCTGTTCGCGAATTATTTAAGAACGACATTAATAAACTAAAGGAAATAGACCTGCTTTCATGTGGTACCTCCTCGCCAGACCAGGTAATGCCGAGCCACGGCGTAATGACCCACGGCTGGCTGCCCGAAGCCGAATCGATAGAAGTGGTTTCACCTTCAGGTGTTTGCTGCGCAGGCATGCACGCTATAAAATATGCTTATTTAGCCATTAAAACCGGCGATGCAAAGCTGGCGGTGGCTACAGGCTCCGAGCGTTTCTCGGGCTTGCTGGTATCCGAAGTTTTTGATGACGAGGCTAAACATCTGGAAGATCTCAACCAGAACCCATATATCGCTTTCCAAAAGGAATTTTTAAGGTGGATGCTGTCAGATGGCGCTTCAGCGTTCCTGATGAGCGGAAAGCCAAATGAAACCGGGTTGAGCCTGCGTTTGGATTGGATAGAAGGCGTATCCTATGCCAATGAAATGAAAACCTGCATGTACATGGGCGCCGAAAAAATGCCCGACGGCTCATTGAAAGGCTTTATGGATTATACCCCTGAGGAGATTAAAAATCAATCTATATTCAGCGTAAAGCAGGATATCACGCTACTGAGCAACAACATTGTTGACCTTGGCGGGAAAAAGATCAAAGAGATCCTTGACCGTCGCGGCATTACTGCTGCGGATATCGATTACTTCCTGCCGCATATATCAAGCGATTTCTTCCGCCCGAAAATTTACGATATGGTGCAACTGTATGGCGGCGGTATCCCTTACGAAAAATGGTTCATTAACTTGTACACCGTTGGTAACGTAGGCGCAGCATCCGTATTCCTGATGATCAATGAGCTGTTTCATAGCGGCAAGCTGAAAAAAGGAGAGAGATTGCTGCTGCTTGTGCCAGAGAGTGCCCGTTTCTCGTATATGTATGCGATGCTGACTGTTGTTTAAAAACTATTAAAAGCTGGGAATATGTTGCCGTTGACTTCAGTCAACGGAACAATACACAAGTTAGGTGCGGCTTTAGCCGAATAAAGGCGAAATATGTGGCTAAAGCCGATATTATTTATGATGAACCCGTTGGCTAAAGCCAACGGCAATTAAAACTGAAGCTTAAATAGTTTCTAAAAGATGAAAAAAGAAGACGTCCCACAGGATCTAAGTTCGCTTGGCAAACTCACCAACGAGGTTTGCTATGCGACCGACAGTTCGGGTAAATATGTTACCGCCCTGAGCCGTGGCTGGGACGTTAAAATATCTGCGCTCGATACCGCCTGGGATGAAGTAACCATCCGTATTGAGGCTGCACGGCAAAAAGTTCTGAACAACGAAGCCAGTCCCCTGCTGTTTTTTATGGAAAAGGGCTTGATGGATGTACAAATATTAGCCGGCTATACAGGTTACTGGCAATGGCAGGTAAAACGGCACTTAAAGCCAAACGTATTTAAAAAATTAACCGCTAAACAACTGAAGCGCTATGCCGATGTTTTTAATGTGACGATAGATGACCTTAAAACAATGAATGTGCATGAAGCTTAATTTCGAACACCTTCAATCTGCACATTGTGAAAACGGCGTAACCCGCAGCCTGCTCAAAAACATTGGTGTAAATGGCATTACCGAGCCATTGGCATTGGGCATTGGCTATGGACTGTTCTTTGTTTATCTCCCATTTTTAAAGATCAATAACGGCCCGGTGATTGCTTTTCGCCCTATGCCGGGTTTGATATTTAACCGCGTTTGCAAAGCATTGGATATCCCGGTCATCCGTAAAAAATTCAGCTCGAAAGAGAAGGCGGAAGCCTTTTTAAACCAATGCCTTGATGAAGGTCACCCTGTGGGTTGCCAGGTTGGTGTATACTATCTCCCCTATTTCCCGCGCGAATACCGTTTTCATTTTAACGCTCATAACTTAATAGTCTATGGCCGCGAAGGAGACAACTACCTGGTGAGCGATCCCGTAATGGAATACACCACCTCGCTAAGTTCCTATGAACTGGAGCGTGTACGCTTTGCAAAAGGTACATTAGCGCCAAACGGGCAGATCTATTATCCGAAACCGGGCAGTATAGTAACGCCGGACCAGATCAAACAGGGGATTAAACATGGTATACAGAAAAATGCAAACATTATGCTGCAAAGCGTTGTACCTATTGTCGGCATTAAGGGTATTCGCTACACAGGTAACCGGATAAAAAGCTGGCGCGATAAACTGGGGCTAAAAAAAGCGGGCCTATACCTCGCCCAACTGGTGCGTATGCAGGAGGAGATCGGTACGGGTGGCGGCGGTTTCCGCTATATATATGCCGCTTTTTTGCAGGAAGCTTATGAATATCACCCGGTAGATGAACTGATGGAAATATCAAAGCTGTTTACCGAATCTGGCGATCTGTGGCGTACCTCTGCTGTACAGGCAGCGGGTATTTACAAAAACCGCCTCGGCAGCCAGGAGGATTTTAATACCATGGGCGATTATTTGCTGGAGATTGCCGAACTGGAACGAAAAGCATTTACCGCGTTAAAAAATATAAAATGGCAGTAAGCGATAACTATGCAATAGCTATTTCTGATATGTCGTTCCGCTACCCGGATAACGATGACTTGTCATTCAATAAACTCAACCTTAAAATAGAAAAAGGCGACCGCTTTGGTCTTTTCGGCCCGAACGGCGCAGGCAAAACCACCCTCATGAACCTGATGACGGGCCTGCTGCGCGCCAATGACGGCAGTATAGAACTTTTAGGCAAAAATGTAGGCAAACACAGCAATGCGGTAAACAAACTGTTCGGTTTTGTGCCGCAGGACTTTTCATTCTACCGTGAACTATCCCCAGTAGAAAATCTTGAGTTTTTCGGCGCCTGGGCTGGGTTAACAAAAGGCCAGATCAAACGCCGTACGGATGAGCTTCTGGGCGTACTTGGCCTGGATGATGTTCGAGACAAACCTGTTCAGAAATTTTCGGGCGGGATGAAACGACGGGTGAACCTGGCCATTGGGGTGATCCATCAGCCACAGATACTCTTTTTAGACGAACCGACCGTTGGTGTGGATGTACAAAGCCGCCACGCGATATTAAACTACCTGCTTGGTTTGAACAAAAAAGGCACAACGCTAATCTACACTTCGCACCAGTTAAACGAAGCGGAAGATCTTTGCAAGGAGATCGCATTGCTGGATAATGGCAAGATCGTTAAACAGGGTAATATCGACGAGTTAATAAAAGACCATCATCACCAGAGTCTTGAGGAACTGTTTTTAAGTTTAACCGGCAAAAACTACCGCGACGATGTTTAAACTCTGGGCAACCATAAAGAAAGACTTCAGGATCTTGCTGCGCGACAGGATAGGTATTGCGCTTATGTTCGTTATGCCGATCATATTGGTGATCGTTGCCACCGGGATCCAGAACAGCACCTTTCAGCTCGTTAACAAAAACAGGATCAAGGTATTGGTATGTAATTTAGATACCGGCAAATCCGGAAAAGAACTGATCGCAGATTTGAATAAGATCGGCATGTTTTCGGTAGAAGATCTTCAGCAAAATAACCTGCCGACCCTTACCGATCAGATGCACAAAACCGATGCGATGATGGGCATTGTTATCCCGTCCAACTTCTCAGCTCAGGTAATGTCCGACGCGAATAAAGCCGCCGGGAAAGCATTAAAGAGCTTTGGTTTGCAGGGTGATTCCGCTAAAACGCTTGATCGTACCTATCCGCTTAAAATGTACTATAACCCGGTGATGGAAGAATCGCTGCAGTTATCGGTTAAAGGGGCCATACAGAGCGTGGTACAGATGGTAGAAAGCCGGCAGACATTACGCATCATGTATTTCTCCATCAACGAAAAGCCGCTCCCTGCGAAACTGGAAAACGAAATGCTGAACAACAAGGCACCGGTCGACGTGATCCCCGTTTCAAAAGATAAAATCCGCAGCATGCCGAATGCATCGCAGCATAACGTGCCTGCCTGGACTATCTTCGCCATGTTCTTTGTGATCATGTCGCTTAGTGGCAGTGTGGTACGCGAAAAGACCAGCGGCAGCTTTATCCGCTTGAGGACGTTGCCTACTAACTTCATGATCGGTTTATTTTCCAAACAGATCACTTATATGGTGGTGACTATATTACAAGCAGTGGTGATCTTCTCAATGGGTTTCTGGTTATTCCCGTCCATGGGTTTGCCGGCTTTGAATGCACCATCAAATGTTTGGGCGCTGATCATTGCAACTATAATCTGCGGTTGGTGCGCTGTAAGTTATGCCATTTGCGTAGGCATATTCGCCAAAACGCAGGAACAGGCTAACGGATTTGGCGCCATATCCATCGTGATATTGGCCGTTGTGGGCGGATTAATGGTGCCTACCTTTGCCATGCAGGGACTGGTAAAAACGGCATCGAGCCTTTCGCCATTACATTGGTGCTTAGAGGCTTATTACTCACTGTTTTTAAGCGGCGGGCAATTAAGCGTGGTATTCACCAACCTTTTATATGTGTTCATCATCACAATAGCGATACAGGTTGTTACTTATTTAGGATTGAAAAGAAAAAATTTAATATAATTACGGCGTGGAAAGAGAAGCATTAAAACAACAGCTAAAACAACAGATCATTACATTCCTTAACCTCACGCCATTGACGCCGGAGGAAATAAAGGACGACGAACCATTATTCGGCGATGGTTTGGGACTGGATTCAATAGATTCCCTTGAACTGATCGTGTTGATGAAAAAAGAATACGGCATCAACATACACGACCCTAAAGAAGGACGTAAAGTTCTGGTGGATGTAAACACAATGGCGGATTATATTTTGGCTAACCGGAGGCCGAAGTAAATTTAAGGTCGAAAGGTTAAGGCTTAAGGACTATAAAACTCCCCCTAAACTTAAAGCAAGGCCCGCTTTGGCTGCTCATGACAGCATTAATTTTGAAATCATCTTCAGTTAAAACATAGGAAATGTCTAACTTCAAAGTATTGTTGACCGATGGATCGATCAAAGCTAAAAACTTCATCTGATCTGCCTTTTTCAGGCGGATCTTTTTGTTTAAGGCGGCTTCGGTCATCTCTTTTAATATCTGCAGCATGCAGGCTCCAGGCAAAACAGGCTGGCCGGGGAAATGCCCCTTAAATATATCGTCGTCCTTATTTATTATAAATTCCGCAACAATATTGCAGTCTTTATGGGCAACAGCAATTACAGAATAGAGCCTGATCTTCAGCATATTATTTATACAGCTAACATACTGAAATTAATAGAAAAGAATGATAAGTATTTAAATAGTGGTTGTAGATCAGAATTTTTTTAGGCGCTGATGTATTCACTTCACGCTCCTTGGTAATTTCCGGGACAATTTGTTTTTTCAGAATATTCGCAGCCAGCCACAAGGCAAATGAAGTTGAAACAGGGTATTCACCGCACAAATGCTTGTAATTAGCTAATGACGTACTTTTAAATATCGAGCTATTTAACTGCGCATAAACCGCATCGTTTTTAACATCGCCATTCCTGCCTGTTATAACAAGATCAATATCATCCAACGCTACTTTATGCCTTAAAAGAAATGTATTGATCTTAGTTTCAATTTCTGTAGAGCCCCTTAAGCCATAGAATGTTTCCACGCCATTAAATTGTGCAAGATTACCTTCCGACGCTTTGTCTGATAACACGAAGAATGAAGCGCCTTCTCCGCCTATCGTGCCGTTTGTAGGTGTGTTAAACAATTCAAAATTTGATAACGGCCAGCGCTTGAATAACCCTAACCGGCTCAATACTTTATAACTGGCATCCGTCATTTCCTCAACGCCTCCGACAAGGATATCGTTAGCCTCCTCCTCTTTCAGCAGCATAATGGCATCTATCAACGCACTCTCAAACGAAATGCCTTTATGCACAAACGTATTGTTGTAATTGTGGCATTTCAGCATCAGTGCTATTTGTGCAGCAACTGTATTATGGGTGGATTGGATAAACGCGGTTGGCGGCAGCATTTGCTCATCCATTTCTATCATGCGGTTCATGAAGGTAAGCGTATCTTCCAGGCAGCCTAGGGCCGTACCGGTAATGACAGCGCCAGGCATTTCAATTCCTGACAAATCGAGACATTCCTTTGCTGCAGCTACGCCCATTTTAATTACATGGCTCATCCTGCGGATGGATTTTGCGTCGATAAAGCGGCTATAATCCGGTTGAATAGCTGGTAAACGGGTTGCATTATACCCGACCGGCTCGTTCAAAAAACCATCCGATCCAAAGGTTTTTTGGGGCGAAATACAAGCCGATGAGCGAATATAGATAGCCATACTCAGATGCGCGAAAAGATTAAGGATGTACAATTACCGCCAAAACCAAATGAATTCGACATTACATGATCGATCTCATTCCCTTTAGAGAATTTAGTTTCCGGTGAGAATGGCAATTCTTCCATCTGCGTTTCAAACCGCAGGTTGGGATAAATAAAACCATGTTTGATAGCCAGTACAGAAAACACCGCCTCGATACCACCACTTGCGCCAAGCGTATGCCCGGTAAATGATTTGGTTGAGCTCATCGGCGGGTAATACGGATCGAACAGCCGCTTTATGGCTGTTCCCTCGGCGCTGTCGTTATTTGGCGTGCCAGTGCCGTGCAGGTTAATATAATCGATATCATTGGTTGATAATCCGGCTTTCTTTAAAGCCTTTTCCATAGCCAAATACGAGCCTGTACCATCAGGTGACGAAGCGGTTTGATGATAGGCATCGTTGCTATTATTGTAGCCACTAAGCTTGCAATACAAGGGTTTGGTAAGCGTTTCGGCAACGCGATCTGATACCAGTACCAGGTAACCCGCGCCTTCGCCAAGGTTTAAACCGTGGCGGTTCTCATCAAATGGCTTGCAAAATTCCTTATCCAATATCATCAGCGTATTAAAGCCGTTGAGCGTAAATTTAGTGAGTGATTCGGTACCGCCTGCTATTACAATGTCAAGCACATCATTTTTGATGAGCCTTGCAGCGTAAAAAATTGCGTTAGCCGATGAGGAACAGGCCGTGCTGATAGTGGTCATATAATTGGTGATGTCCAGTTCTTTAGCCACCTTTTCAGTCACGCTGCCGCATTCATGATCGAATATATTGCGCAGCTTACCTTTATCGTTGTCTTTTATAAAATCGACAAAAAAAGCTTCGCTTTTATCCATGCCACCAACGGTATTAGCTGAAACAAAGCCTGTTCGCCATTGATCTATATCCGGGATAGCTGCATCCTGCAAAGCCTCCTGTGCTGCTACAAGTCCAAGCAATGTGGTACGACTGATATTCTGCGGAAGCCCGGTCATTCTGGCAAGCTGTTCATTGCTTAGCTTTACCTCCGCAACAGGCAGTTCACCTTTGTGGATGGTGTCCATGCCTGTGATGTCGCCCATCCCGGCATGCTCAGCTTCAAATGATGCGAGCGTTTCAGCTACATTGTTGCCTATGGCAGATATAATGCCAACGCCAGCTATAAAAACTCCGTGCTCTTTTGGTTTATCTTCAAACAGCTTATCCATATTTTCTGCCGTAAACGGCAATCCATTTTCAGTTTCTATCTTTTCAACTAAAAACAGTGCAGCCTTGTAATCGTTTCCGATAAAATCAACCCAACCGCAAATACAGGCCTGCAGGTTGCCATTATCAAGCAGATTGCTAACGTAAGTTTCGATAAAAGAAGCATTAAATTTGTCGAACACAAAAAATGCGTCCTCACCTTTAAAGCCGTTACGGATACAAATTTCACCCGTCACAATATTCGGTAGCGTGTAAACAAACAACGAGGGACTGGCAATGTCCCTCACACTTTCCATATAACGCAGGTCAACGTCGAGGCTCGCATTGGAGTTGGAAAGCACTACACCCACCTCTTCCGGCCTGTAGTTTTCTTTTGTAAAAATATCTTGCAATAAAAGTTCTGAAGCCAGCCAGCCCAATTTGCTCAGGTTATCCATTTTGTAAAAGCGGGAATAATTGATCCCCGATTGCTTATACGCTTCGGTCAAAAAATCGACAGTGTTACCCGCTTCTACGGCAAATAGCTCCCTCCCATCCTTTCGGACGGCATTGTTGCTGATAACGCAGCTGGATGTTATATAATTTTGCCCTGCCAATTTATTCCTTTATAAATAACACGGCAGCATTACAGCCGCCAAATCCTGAAGCTATTTTAAGGCAATTCTTATAATCGCCATGCAAATTTTGTTTGTAAATGTTTAATGCGTCCGGTGTTCCTTGATGGTTAAAGCCCATCGTAGGAATGAGTACACCTTCGCGCATTGATCGGATGGAAACTACCGATTCGATCAATCCAGCCGCGCCTAATGTATGCCCATATTGCCCTTTCAGGCTATTTAAAGGCACATTCTGTAAGCCGGCAAGATTTACCGCTTTGGCCTCCATCTCGTCGTTATAAAGCGTTGCTGTACCGTGGGCCGATATGAAATCAACTTCCTTCGTGCCTGCTTCTTTCAAAGTAGCATTTATCGCCTGCGCCAGCTCCTGGCCTGTTCTTGATGGGGCGGATAAATGATTAGCATCGTTACTCACTGCACCGCCAGCTGCTTTTATCGCAATCTCACCGTGCTGATTTGATAAAATCACAGTCGCAGCGCCTTCGCCTAAAGTAATGCCATCGCGTTCAGCATCAAAAGGTCTGCAAGGCTGTGAGCTTACCGCCTGGAATGCCTGGAAACCGGATAATACGAATTTCGAGATCACATCTGCACCTGCAACCACTACGTGATCATATTGCCCGGCTTGGATCAGGCGCTTGCCTGTGATGATGGCCATTATGCCTGAGATGCAGGCATTGGAAACTACCACTGGTTGGTTTACAAAGCCAAAATGATTAGCGACCAATTCCGCAGAACTTGGAAGTGATATTCTTTTTTTCAATCCAGCATTATATTCCTCGGTTTCCAATAGGCTGATATTGCCTTTGGTGGTTGACAGAATCAACAATGTCCGTTTATTTTTTGGATCGACATCGCTGTTTGTAAGCGCGTCTGCTATGGATGAGATAAGTAATTGCTCGAATTTTGTGTATTGCGGGTCGATTGAAACGTCTTCACTAAACAAGGCTGCATAATAAGGTTGCGTTGCAAAATCATTCTGATGCAGTTTAATACCCGAAGCGCCATCCTTCAGCCGTGCGAAGTTTTCGGCAGTTGTTTTGCCGATGGGTGAGAAAATATTATCTGAAACAACAAATACGTCAGGCATCATTTACCTTCAAAAATACTCATTTCACATTTAGCCAGCAGCACATTGTTACAACTAACCGTACCTAAGATCATCGACATATCGAACATCCGCCCCACTTTCTCCACTGTCGTAGTTAGCATATCGTTAACTTTTGGCAAAGCAAATATTTCAAAATTCTTAACTTGCACAATATAGCCGCCAATACGATCGTCACTATCCCTGGTGTTGTAGGCCGCTCCTGCCGCTGCCGTTTGTGCAACATTCTCCATCAGCCCGCCTTCTGTAAATTCACAGTCCGAAACCATCACATTATCCGGGGCGATACAAAAGCTTGTAACCGCTTTTTTTTCGTCGCATTCCAATAGCTTGTCTATCATAACAAACGGCGGTTTTTGCGGGATAAGGGCTAAAATGTCTGCTATCATGGTTTATGAATATAATCCCCCATTTACAGAGATCACCTGCCCGGTAATATATGAAGCCTCTTTTGACGCAAGGAACGCTACTGCACTTGCCACTTCTTCAGCTGTGCCAAAGCGGTTTACCGGAATCTGCTTTTTCAATTCTTTCTCGTCCAGGTTTTCGGTCATGTCGGTGCGAATAAACCCCGGCGCCACTGCATTTACCGTGATCTGGCTGCGGCCAACTTCCTGCGACAGCGCTTTTGTAGCGCCGATCACACCGGCTTTCGCAGCGGAATAATTGACCTGGCCCGGCAGGCCTTTTATGCCCGACAACGACACGATATTAATAATGCGCCCATACCGGTTCAACAGCATACCATCCAGCACCAGGCGGGTTACAAAGTAAAAACCCTCCAAATTGGTTCGTATCACGCCGTCCCATTGCTCTTCGCTCATAAAAGCCATCAGGCTGTCGTCGCGGATGCCGGCGTTGTTTATTAAAACCTCAATCGTATCGTCAGGATGGGTGGCAATCCAGCTACCTAACAAGTTCTTTATTTCATCGCGAATGGCCACATCAAACTGCAGCAATCCGCCATCGCCACCATTTTGTTTGATCTGATTCAGCGTATTTTCTGCTTCCTGTTGGTTGCTTTTATAGTTTATCAGCACGTAATAACCCATGGCGGCCAGTTTCAGGCAAATGGCCCTGCCAATGCCCCTTGATCCGCCGGTTACTAGTGCTGCTTTCATGGTTATGCTTTGAACGAAACCGGAGCTTCATTGTTTTCGAGAAACAGGCGAATAGCCTCCATTTGTCTGTATCGCGGCTGATCTTCAACAAATTTCGGGAATATCGCCCTTGCTGTGTTGTATAGTTCCAATGTTTTGGGAGATAATTTTTGCTGACATCCTAGATAATCGATCGCCTGCAAAATGGTCATTAGTTGTATGCCTAATACTGCAAACGAGTTATCGATCACCTTTTTGGTGATCAACGCGGCGTTGCTGCCCATACTCACGATATCCTGGTTATCATTATTATTCGGAATACTGTGTACATACATCGGGAATGACAATGTCTGGTTCTCAGCCACCGTTGATGTAGCGGTAAATTGCACGCCCTGCATGCCGAAATTAAACCCAAGAATTCCCAGGTTTACAAATGGCGGGAATTTTTGGTTCAGCTTATCATTCAGCAGGTAATTCAACTGGCGTTCGGCAAGCATAGATAGCTTGGTGATGGCGATCTTCAGCTTATCCATTTCCAGCGACACATAATCACCATGGAAATTACCGCCATGAAAAATATTTTGGTTGATATGATCGACCACCGGGTTATCATTAGATGAGTTCAACTCATCTGTTACGATCTTTTCTGCTTGTACAATGGTATCATAAACCGGGCCTAAAACCTGCGTAACGCAGCGCAACGAATAGTATTCCTGCACCTTATCCTCAAACACATCATGATTAATATTATGCGGCTGGTACAAATGCTCCGACCGGTTACGGATCATCTTACTGTCCTTCAAAATCTCGCGCAGCATTTCGGCTATTCTATTCTGCCCAATATGGTGTTTAACAATATTCAGCTCTTTCGAATAATGATCGTCATAAGCTTCAACCACCTCATTCGTCATGGCCGAAAACATTGCTGCCCATCCCAATAAACGCTGTGCATGGATAATGTTGATCATGCCGATACCTGTCATACAGGAAGTCCCATTTAATATCGCCAAACCTTCACGCACATGTATACTAAGTGGTTTGATGCCCAGCTTCTTAAATACTTCGGCAGTAGGCTGTAGTTTATCTTCGTAGGTCACTTCACCTTCGCCTATCAATACCAGGCCCAGGTGCGCCAATTGTACCAAATCGCCGCTTGCGCCTACGCCGCCATGTTCAAATACAGCCGGTGTAATATCGTTATTGATCAGTTCGCGAAGTAATTCCACCACATCGGTATGTACGCCGGAATAAGCCCGCATAAGGCTGTTTAGCCTTGCGATCATCAATCCTTTCACCAAAACCGGCGAAAGCAATGCGCCGCTGCCTGAGCAATGGCTGCGGATGAGATTATATTGCAATTGCAGCAGGTTTTCCTCACTCACCTTGTATTGCGCCATCGGGCCGAAGCCGGTATTGATACCGTAAATGAGCTTATTTGATGAAAACTGCTTTAAGAATTCAAAATTGGCATTCACCTTTTCGATAGCGGCGGCGGGAAGATCAACGGGCTCTTTTTTGAAGATTATTTCAGAAAAATCATTTAAAGTAAGGACGTCCTGTCCGACACGTACCATAGGCGAATATTATTTAGCAGCAACAAATATATATTTTTAGTTGATTGTTGGCTCGTATAGCCGTCAATCTGTGAAAAACTACTTCACTTTACAACCGTTTAAGTATCTTTTTTAACCGTTTTTGCTCAAAAAACGCTTAATTAATTATTCATTTATTTATAACCGTAAATCATAGCAAACAAAATATAACAAACTGATTTACAATACACAATAAAAAAAATCACCTGTAGCGTTTCGTAGCATTTTAGCGCATATTACACAGGTACAACGCTACACCCTGCTACACCCGCCTGTCTATAAATTTGATCACCTTACGGCTGGCTTCCTGCACCTGCATCTTCTGGATCTGCTCAGGCGTGCAATACGCCACATGCGGACTTACCCGCAACCTTGCCTGCAAATAAGCACGTATACGGTGGTCGCACGCCTTGCTGTCATCAACCGGCAAAACGTGGATCAGCACTTCATCCATCCCGATATCGTTCGAATATACATCCACCACGTAATCCACTACCTCTTCCATCTCGTTCAACAGATCAAACAAAGCAGGCGGGTATAAAGTAGTGCCCTTAAACTTGATCATCTGCTTTTTGCGACCGATAACAGGCGATAAACGCAAGCTCGTACGACCACAGCCACATGGCTCATCATAATACATACACATGTCGCCGGTTTTGTAACGGAGCAATGGCATACCTTCAACGCCCAAAGTGGTAATCGTTACCTCTCCCGGCGTATTCGGCGGCACTTGCTGGTTGCTTTCGTCTAATAACTCAACTATCATCAATTCCGGTTGCAAGTGGCCGCCTTTGCCTTCGCTGCATTCGGTAAATGCCGTTTGCATTTCTGTTGAGGCGTAGGTTGAATAGAGTTTAATATTCCAGGCCTCGGTGATCTTTTTGCCGAGGATGTTATAACTAAAATCAGTATTGCGAATATTCTCGCCTATGCAAATGGCTTTTTTAACGGATGATTGATTAAGATCGATGCCGTTTTCCTTTGCGTATTTGATCAGCTTCAAGATAAACGACGGCACCGCAACAATAGCCGTAGGCTTCAACCGCAAAATGGTTTCCAGCTGCAACGATGGCACACCCGGACCAAGCCTGATAATGCCTGCACCCAGTTTGCGCAAGCCCAAATAATAAGCAATACCGGCCATAAACTGCCTGTCGAGCGTAAGCATCAGCTGGTAAGTGTCATCGGCGGTAGTTTCGGCGCAGACGAATGAATTGTACTCATTTTGTGTGAGGCGTTGCAGGTCATTTTCCGTAAGCGCGATGGTAACCGGGTTCCCTAATGTGCCGGAAGTAGATGTGTATTCAATAATCTCCTTGGGGTCGACACATAAAAAATCGTTGTTGCGCTGCTGCAGGTCTTCCTTTGTAGTAAGTGGAAGTTTGGTCAGATCAGCCAGTGTTTCAATACTTTTTATATCGATTTGATGCTTTGCGAACAGCTCGCGGTAAAACGGCGAGCGTTCATTGAGATAGGCTAATAATTGCTGAAGTTTTTGTTCCTGTAATTTGCTCACTTAAATAGAACGCGATTTTTACAGACCGCGCCACTGCGTAACAAAGAAATGAAAATTCTGTTTATGACCGTTGGTTTTATTGATTTGATTTTTCGCGATTCGCAATATCTTAAAGGGTGCTCAAGAAGGCTTCGCCGTTTTTATGATTACCCTGATGTCTCCGATGAGAACGACACTTAAGTGGACGGTGACGTTTTTTGCCCTCTTTCCGCGAAGCGAAGAGAGAGGGCCGGCCAGCGAAGCGTCGTCGGGGGTGAGTCCACCGGGTCGCGTTCCGCGTTAGGGATGGCAGCGGATACCGGCCTGTGGTTAAGGCCTGCGCAGTATGAGCGTACAGCCCGGCCGAAGGCAACGCCCAGCTAAAAACGTATATCATAAAACAAAAAACCGTTTCAACCCTTACATATACATTCAATACCCCGACACCGATAACTATTAAACATTATCAATAATCGCTTAAAATCAATCGCATGAAACTCCTTAAAACATTAAGCTTATTAACGGTGCTTTTTGTAATGCTGGCTATAAGCCAGGCAAAAGCACAGTTGCCACCGCCACCACCGCATCCGCCGGGTGCGCCAGGGCCGCCACCGCATCCACCATTGCCGCACATACATATCCGGTTAGGTGGTGGGCCACCGCCGCCACCGGGCCGTTATCATCACCGTTACTACAGGCACCATCATTATTATCGCAGGCGCCGCCACTATTAAAATACAAAAGAGGCTATCTCATAATACGAGACAGCCTCTTTTGTTATCATACCACCGTTTCTCTGTTTGTTCGCGCCAGATCCAAAAAAATTTACAAGTATTGTTTGATTTTAACGTCAGGCATTTTGTTGCTTATACCAAGTTGTTTTTACTCGTCCCTTTTATCAAGTCTTGAATCGCCGTTATCGAACAGCCTGTTCAAGGCAGCTGCTCTTCCATTTTCGACAACCATTTTTATTTTCATATCGTCAATATCTTCCAGTAAAAAAACATCCCGGCCAACAGGGATCAGTTTATGCTTTTCCCCTTCTCCTTTTTGAAAGTAAAGGCTGCCATTTTCCAATACAATGTTCCTTTGCCCATATTTTCCCGCGTATGTTTTTAGTGTTTCTATATCAATGGTAACAGGATTTTGCCTCCCCTTCAATATATCTATTCCCCATAAATAGGCTTGGTTATCGGTTGTTTTTGCGGCGAGATCTCCAAGCGCTTTTATTTGCGCTGCAACCAAAGCATCTTTAACAGGTACGGCAATATCGGGGGCAATACCGGCGCCTTCCCAGTCAGTTTTCGTTACCGGGTCTATTGGCCTTGAAGCCGGGATGCGGATAGTAAACCTGTCATTTACGATCTCGCGCTCAACAGGATGTGCGCCTCCACCTGTATTTTCTCCTACAATAGTAGCCCGCTTTCGGTTTTTCATGATATAGGTAAAACCTTCAGCAGCCGAAAAAGTACCCCGGCTTGTTAAAATATATAAATTTTTAGCCGGCATTCTTTTACCGGGAAGGTATTGTAAATTATAGTCATGTTCTGTCTGGTTAGTTTTACGGTCATAAAATCCAACCAATACCCGGGGCGCCTCATCAAAAAAATAACTTGCTAAAAGTTGTACCATACCCGAATCGCCTCCGCCATTCTCGCGCAGGTCTATTATTATGGCATCTGTATTACCCAAAAGGCCCATGGCTGCAACCGCAGTTTCGCCGGCGTATGATGTAGGGCAAAAGCCAATAAGATTCAAATAACCTATGTTCCCATTCAATATCTTCACATCCTTAAAGCCAAAATTGTCTTTCCTGAATTCCGATATGTCCCTGTTAGCCATCTCCAGGCTGTCTTTTGCAGAGATAGCCTGTTTGCTGTCATGCACCCAATCGGGATCTATTTGTATGATAAAGTGCCTGTCGTTGCTTACCGATACCAGGTCGGCGGTCACTTTTTCCGCAAATTCAAACGGATCTGTTATTGAATTGTAATTGCCTTTTTTCAGATTGGTTGAAAGAGTGCTCACCATTTTGTCCGCTACCTGCGGATAGATGTAATCGGCTATCAACAGCTTGTTTATGGTTTCAATAGCCTGTTGCTTTTCCTGTTTGGTTACAGGTTCTGGTTTGTTTTGTGCCTGTACACTTATAAATGCAGGCAGTGCAGCGATGCATAGCATCGTTATTGTTTTTTTCATTTTTTCTGTTCTTTATTTGTGATCGATCTTTGTTTTCAGCGAATAATAAGGGCAATATTCTCCCAGCCCATTTATAGGAATTTTTAAAAAATTGGAACTTTTAGTATTGGGGACGGATTACTTCCTGGCTTTCCGGAGGAAGAAATAATAGCCTAAAAAGCTTGCGGAGATGCAAAAAGCCATAATAGCCAGGGAATGTACGCCTAAAGGCAATGTAAAATAAATGATGGTTAGCGCCGTACCTATACCGGCTAAAATAGCAAACCACTTAATGTTTACATTCTTGCTTTCATTAGGGTCAACATGTAATAATGACGATGCCAGCTCTTCGGATATTCCTTTGTCTATTATTTTATTTTTAAGCCGGTAGTCCAGCAGGTATTTTAACATTTGTAATATGGAAAACATTACTATTGCCACCAAACCAATGGTGCCAATTATTTCCAATATCCCATTATGCCCGGCCATATGGGGGTTAGCATCACTTTGTGCATTTGCTGTAGTGGCTATTGCTATAGCGGTTATAAATGTGGTAAACTTTTTCATTTTTTATTGTTTAATGCTGAATTAGACCGGTAACGAAAATTAATGTTGCAAACTATCGGGAGAAATTTAATGCATTCATTTTTGCTTTGAATTTTAGATACATATCCATAACAACAAAAAGCGAAATAACCGATGCCGTTATAGCAACCAAGCCAATAAACAATGGCGTAAGGCCACTGAATAACTGCGGCAGATACGCTTTTATTAAATAAAGTAAAACAGCAAGCATACATGCA
>Ga0206937_10130_pt1 | contig 23468 bp, 25 predicted proteins | sample Alteio_BWOrgHeat_11_FD_152923 | JGI IMG/M metagenome (GOLD analysis project Ga0206937, IMG submission 152923) | Enriched cells from forest soil in Barre Woods Harvard Forest LTER site, Petersham, Massachusetts, United States -... | ecosystem: Environmental > Terrestrial > Soil > Temperate forest >... | reverse complement strand
AACCCTTCTCTGCCGTGATATCCCCACTGATTACAAGAACGACGTTTTGCGGCTGATAACGGGCCGCGTAAAGATCGAGCACATCTTTGCGCTTGATCCGGCCGAGACTGGCCGGCGATCCCAGGGCCGGATGGCCGTATGGCGTATTGCCAAAGGTCACCTTCGCGGTCGCGTATTTTACGACATTCGCCGGGTCGCCGAGTTGCACCTGCATATCGTCCTGGAATTGCCCGCGCAACCTTTCGAGTTCTTCATCCTTGAAGGTGGGATGGCGCAGCACGTCGGAAAGGATGTCGAGTGCGGCCCCGGCCTGGCTGGAGAGGACAGTGAGACGGAGATAGGAATCATCCCACTCCGCGCCGGATTCCAGTGAAGCTCCCAACTGCTCAATGGCTTCGGCGATCTGCGGCTCCGTGCGGGTTTTCGTACCCTTGGTGAGGAGCGAGGCGGTGATGTTTGCCAGCCCGGCTTTTCCGGGGGGATCAATCTCCGCGCCATCCCTGACGAGGAGCTTGACGGAGATCAACGGGAGAGCGGACCGTTCCACGACGATCACGTGCAAACCATTTGCCAGCGTCTTTTCATGCGGCACCGGGAAAGTGGCGGTACGTGGCGCGGAGGGAGGCGGCGGGGTGGCGGGGAGTTCTTCCGCGAGGGCGGCGGATTTCACCACGAGGAACGTGAGCGATGCGATGGCGAGGGGTAAAAATTGCATGCGTTTCATTGTGCCACCTCCTTCTTCGCGGGAGCTTCCGGTTTCGCCATATCGGTGATCACCACGCGGTTGGTGTCGGTGATGTATTTTCGCAATACTCGCTGCACATCCTCCGCAGTGACGGCTTCGACTTTCGCGAGATCGGTATTCACCCGCGCCGGATCGCCGAGCAGCACGACGGCATCGGCGATGGCCGCAGCCTTGCCCTCGAAGGTTTCGCGGTCCTTGAGTTTCTGGGTGAGTATCTGGTTTTTCGCCTTGGACAATTCTTCCGCAGTGACCGGCTCCTCCTTCATCCTGTTGATCTCGGTGAGAAGGGCATCCTCCCCCTGCTTCGTCGATTTGCCGCTGGAGAGGATGGCGGTAATCTCAAACAAACCAAGATCCTCCCGGAGATCGGCATCGCTGGAGACGTTTTCTGCAAGCTGCTGGCGGTAAACGAGGGATTGATAGAGGCGGGAGGAATCGCCCCCGCCCATGATCTGCTCCACGACCTGGAAGACCGGGGCATCCTCGCTGGAGCGGGGAGGCGCGAGGTAGGTGATCGCGATCCCGGGGAGCGGGATTTTTGCATCGGTGAGATCGAAGCGCTGGTTTGCAGTGCGGGGCGGCTCCTTGATGGTCACACGCGGGATCGGAACGGCGGGAGTGGGGACGGAGCCGAAATATTTGTCCACCCATTTGTCGAGCTGCGCCTGGTCGAAATCCCCGACGACGACCATGGTTGCATTGTCGGGCCGGTAATAGGTGGCGTGGAAGTCGCGCACATCGTTTAGATTTGCCGCGTCGAGATCGGGCATGTTGCCGATGGGAGGGCGCTTGTAGGGATGTTGCGCGAATGATTTTTTCACGAGCTCCTGCCAGAACTCGCCGTAGGGATCGGCCAGCACGCGCTGACGGTATTCCTGCTCCACCACGAACCGCTCCGACCTGAAATTCCCGGCATCCACCTTGAGTGAGGTCATCCTTTCCCCCTCCGCCCAGAGGATCGGCTCGAGGTAATTTGAGGGGACGGTTTCATAAAAAACGGTCATGTCGTCGGCGGTATAGGCGTTGTTCGCGCCACCGATGTCCTCGGTGAGGCGGTCCATCATCTCGGGCTTCATGTCCTTGTTGCCCTTGAACATGATGTGCTCGAAGAGATGGGCAAAGCCGCTGCGCCCGGCGGGATCGTCCTTCGCGCCGACGTGATACCAGACCTGGATCGCGATGGTGGGGCTGCTGTGATCCTCCACGGAGTAGATATTCAGGCCGTTGGAAAGCGTGCGGTGCTGGTAGGCCATCGGTGGGATCGTCGTTGTCGTCGCGGCAGGAGCCCCGGTATCCGCGGCCCGCGCGATTGCCGCCGCCGATAACAGGCCAAGCAGCAGCATATAAAAGGTTCTCATCATTTTTAAATTCTGGCGGGAATCGTCAAGGTCGCCGGGTTTGACTGCGCGAAGGCAGGCTTCGTTTGATCTTTTTTTAAGCGGACACCGTTATTAATCCGTGCCCAGCTTGGGTGGCAGTATGTTGCTCGGGGGTTCCGGGACAGGCGTTGTTTTTACTGCGGGTTCGGTTTTTTGGTATGGTTTGATTTTCCCCGTGGAAACCAGAACGGCACCCGCCAGCATGGCGATGAGGATCAAAATGATCCAGATGCGGGCCAGCTTTTCAGAGCCTCTTGCTTCCTCCCTGGGACGTGATTTGCGACCAAACATACGGCAAGGAGAGCATGGAGGGTGGGAGGAAAAGTATAAAGTATAAAGTCCAGCTTTCGGGTTCGAAGGTTCACTTCCATATCTTTTTTTGGTCGGATTTACCCGGATTTACCCGGATTGAGTCGGATAATTTGAATTTAGCATTTAAGATTTAGCATTTAGCATTTGAAAAAGTCGGCGCGTAATTTGGGTTCGTTTGGGTTCGTTTTTTTGGTCTCTCCAGAGTAAAATTGGGTTCGTTCGGAAAAATGCATTTTTTTGAATGTGGGATTCCCGGATTTTTAACCGCTAAGAGCGCGAAGGGGTTGTGCTTGAGCGGGGCGGGGCGGTTTCGGCCGGGCCGGGTTTGGCGCGAAATCGGGTTGTCGTAAAGCCATCATGCATCCGGGGTGATGCGGAGGCGAGTACCAAGAGGTGCAAAGTTTTGCACCGATTTTGGCTTGACAAGACGAGGCTGGGTGTTTTTGCGCGGGAAAAAGTAAAGGGAGGTGGTGGCTATCTGCCGGTAATCTGTCACGTGTCACGGCCAATCGAGGGCTTTCCTTCGAAGCAAATATGAGGTATGTTGCAGGCAAGTACAGGCAACTTGCTGGAAAGGGAAACTATGAAAACTGTTCTTCGATTCTTTGCTCTTGTTGTGATCGGCCTTGGCTGGCAGGGCGCGATGCTTCGCGCGGATGGTGGTGACGGCCTTATTCACCCGGGAGATCCAACAGTGCATCCGAGCTATTCGCTGTCTGTGCCGTCGTTTGACCACCTGATCCCGACAACGGTTCCAGTCATTCATTCCGGCGATCCGACTGTGCGTCCGTGGCAGAATCTGACGCATTCGATTAATAATCCGTTGAGACCTACGGGCGCGGCAGGGCAATAACGAAGCTCGAAAGGCGGGTGCCGTTCCTTTGCCTGCCATTAAAGAGAGATTTAATTTTGCGGGGATGTGACGTAATGTACGGGAAATGTACGGTTGTAGAACTAGAGGGGCGGCATGAAATCGGTGCAGCAGGTCATCGGCTTTCACGCAAAGCTCTCGAAAAAAGCGATACTGGCCGAGGCGCTCGTGTTGGTAATCGCGGTGGGATATATCGATTATATCACGGGCTACGAGGTTACTATTTTTCCGTTTTACGCGATACCGATCGTGCTGGCGTTGTGGTTCGTGGGCTGGTGGACGGGCGTGCTTATTTCAATAGTGAGCGCGTTTGTATGGTGGTGGGCTGATACCGCGTCGGGCCATCCCTACTCCAGCGAGTGGCTGCAAATCTGGGACACGATCGTGAGGTTGATGTTCTTCTGCCTGATCGTGGCGGCGTGGGACGGGCTGCGGCGGCAAAGGGATGCAAACCATGCGCGGATCGAACTGCTGGAACGGTCGCAGAAACTGGAGCAGGAGATCGTAAACATCAGCGAAAGGGAGAGGCAGACCATCGGGCGCGACCTGCATGACGACCTCGGGCAATACCTTGTGGCGATCGGTTTTGCGACCAATGCGTTGAAGAAGGAACTGGAAAAGGAAGCGCCTGACCGGGCCCGGGCGGCAAGCCAGATCGCGGACCAGGTAAACCATGCCGTGATCCACACGCGCAACCTGGCGCGCGGCCTTTCCCCCGTGGACCAGAACGAGATGGGGCTGGAACTGGCGCTCGACCAGCTCACGTTCAGCGCGTCGGCCCTCTCGGGAATTTCGTGTTCATTCATTCACGATGGCGAGGGGATGATCCCCGACGGTACGCGGGACCTGCATCTTTACCGGATCGCTCAGGAGGCGCTCAACAATGCGATGAAGCATGCGCAGGCAAAGGTGATCGTGATCGCGCTCGAGACGGAAGGGAAAAGCATCTCGATGCGAATCAGCGATGACGGGGTGGGGTTTGACGCGGAGCGCAAGGAAGGCAACGGGATGGGATTAAACATCATGCATTACCGTGCGCGCACGATCGGAGGGGTGCTGGAAATTCAATCCAACTCCCCGGCGGGAACCGTGGTATCCTGCACGATTGACGCAGCGGGAGATAACGGGTCAACTCAGGAGGAGGCTTATGAGTGAGAATAAGAAACGCGTAGTCATCGTGGAAGATCACATCATGGTGCGGGAGCACATCATGAATCTCGTCAATAATGAGCCGGACCTGGAGGTATGCGGAGAGGCCGACAACATCCGGGAGGGGATGGAAATGATCCGGAAGACCTTGCCGGACCTGGCGATCGTGGACATCACCCTCGTGGGTGGCGGGAACGGGCTGGACATCATCAAGAGCCTGAAAATGCTTTCGCTGCCGATCCCGGTGCTTGTGCTCTCGATGCACGAGGAGTCGCTCTATGCGGAGCGCGCGTTGCGGGCGGGGGCCAAGGGTTACATCACCAAGCACCGTGCATCCCATGAATTGCTCTCGGCGATCCGCCGTGTGCTTGCCGGAGAGGTCTATGTCTCGGAAAAACTGGTTTCCAAGGTGTTGCAGAAAATGACGTCCAGCATTCCCTCGCGTTCCGTCGACGCTTTATCGGACCGGGAGCTGGCCGTGCTGGAGCATATCGGCCACGGCAAGTCATCGCGCGCCATCGCGAAAACGCTCGGACTGGGTGTGGCGACGGTGGATACCTATCGCGCCAGGATCAAGGACAAGATGAACCTGCAGAACGCCTTTGAGTTGCAGGATTTTGCCATACGATGGCTGCGTGAGAGGGAGTAGGCCGGGGTCTTTGAACAGGACCAAGCCGTAACGACGCGGTTGGGGTTCACCACCAAGACACGAGGCAGGCGGCTTGGAACGGTTCTCAAAAGAAATTTCCGTGAAAAGTGGCGTCATCCCGGGGGAAGCGCAGCGACGAGGGATCTCTCCGAGAATTGCCATAATCCAATTTCAAAAAAACATATTACAGTTAAACTGATAAGTTTGATTGTCTAGTTGTGATTTCCAAAGAACACGGCGGAACTGAGGTTGAAGACTTTGCCCTGGCCATAGGGATGCTTTTGCGCAGGCTTCGCGCGGATGCCGTGCCGGAATTGCACGACTTCAACTGGACACAAAAGGCGGTCCTTTCACGCCTTGAAAAGAATGGCCCTGCCACAGCGGCAGATCTTGCGCGTGCCGAAGGCGTAAAACCCCAATCCATGGGAACCGCCCTGGCGTTCCTGGAAGAAAATGGTCTCTTGGAACGCCAGCCTCATCCCACGGATGGCCGCCAAATGAATATCAAACTGACTGCCAAGGGGACCGCTTTGCGAAGGACCACAAGGGATGCCACGTACAAATGGCTCTCGCAGGCCATTGCGAAACTGGACAAGCGCGAACAGGCAACGATTTTCAAAGCCGGCCAACTCATCAAGCGCATGGTGGAAGCCGCATAACAGCCCCTGCGCAAAAAACAAAACCATGAAAGAAGATATGAAACTTGATTCAAAAAATACCGCGTTTTTAACCCTTGATTTGCAAAATGGCATTCTGGGGATGGTGCCGAATGCCGAATCCGTGGTTTCCACGGCCGCGAAGGCGGTTCAATTCGCAAGAGACAACCACTTTCCCATCATCCATGTGGGCCTTGGGTTTTCGGAAGGGCACCCGGAAATCCCGGATTTTGGGAGCCCGTTTTCGATGATCAAACAAAACAATCTCTTCGTCAAAGGCACCCCGTCCGTGGAATTTCACAGCGCCATCATGCAACCGGGCGACCTTGTGGTTTACAAGCAGAGGATAAGCGCGTTTTCCGAAAACCATCTCCGGATGATCCTTCGCGCGGGCAATATCGGACACCTCGTTCTCTTCGGCGTATCGACCAGCGGAATCGTGCTTTCCACGGCAAGACAGGCTTTTGATTTCGATTTCCGCTGCGTGATCCTCAAGGACGCCTGTTTTGATCCCGATGAGGAGGTTCATCGTGTTTTGACCGGAAAAATTTTCCCCATGCTGGCATCAGTCAGCACCACCGAGGAATTTACCGCCGGCCAGGAGGCGCGGATTGAAGACGGCCACGCGCATCAATGAGCGGCCCTCATTCCGAAAAGCTGGACCCCAACGCCTGGAAAATCATCGCGGTTGTCATTCTCGGTCCGTTTATGTCGCAGATGGATTCGACGATCGTCAATGTCTCGCTTTCATCCATCCAGCGTGACTTGCATTCGTCCATTTCCCAGGCCCAATGGATCATCAGCGGCTATCTGCTGGCGCTCGCGCTGATGCTGCCGCTCAATGCATGGCTTGTGGGCCGGCTGGGAGCAAAACGGCTCTATTTGCTGTGTTTTTCCTCATTCACCATGGCCTCGGCGCTGTGCGGCATGGCGCGGACCATGCCGGAACTCATCGGCGCGAGAATCATCCAAGGCATGGCGGGCGGGTTTCTTGCCCCGTTGATCCAGTTGATGATCGCGCGGGTGGCAGGGCGGCACATGGCCAGGGTCATTGGCTTTGCGGCCGTGCCTGTCTTGGTCGCCCCCCTGGCCGGCCCGATCCTAGCAGGCACCATCCTGAAATATTTTAGCTGGCCCTGGCTTTTTTATGTCAATTTGCCCGTGGGAGTCCTGGCGACGATCCTTGCCGCCTACATCATTCCGCACGACAACGCTGAAGCGAAAAACCACCCGTTTGATCTCCCGGGATTCCTGATACTTTCACCGGGACTGGCATGCCTGCTTTACGGTTTCGAACAGGCAACGCACCACGGAAGCATCTGGATGCCTGTGACAGGGTTGCTCCTGATTGGCGCTTTCATCCGGCACGCAAAGCGAAAGAAGAGAGAAGCCTTGATCGACATCGAGTTTTTCAAAAATCGAATTTTTTCAACCGCGACAGTCACGCAATTTCTCTCCATGGGCATCATGTATGGAGGCCAGTTTCTGATCCCGCTTTTTTTGATCACAGGTTGCGGTCTCACGGCCGCGCAAGCAGGCTGGATACTCGGCTCCATGGGAATAGGAATGCTTTGCGTGTATCCCTGCATGGGGTATCTCACAGACACGTTTGGCTGCCGTGCCGTTACTTCCACGGGAGTATTCATGAATTTCCTGGGGACGCTTCCGTTCCTGTGGATGGCTGCCCACGGTTTTTCGATGACACTCGCGCTTGCAGGCTTGTTTATTCGCGGGGCGGGACAGGGTGCGACCGGCATCCCTTCCATAGCGGCAGCTTATGCCTCGGTGCCAAAGCGTCAATTGAGTCTTGCCACCATGACGTTAAATATCGCCCAAAGACTCGGCGGCCCCACGATCACGACAGTGATAGCCATCGCCCTGTCTTTTTCCGGCAACTTGTCTTCCGGTACGGCGCATCAGTTTCTGGGCCCGTTCATCACGCTGATCGTGATCCAACTGCTCGTGCTTGGCTCGGCCAGCCGTCTTCCTTTGCGCATACACAAAGAGAGTGTCGAAGCTGTTTGAGTACTCAGAGGGTGTCTAAAAAGCCCAAATGGCGCGCGGGCTGAAACATGCCAGCTCCGGAAAACAGGAGTGCAAGCTTCCAGCTTGAGAGCTTTCGACGGCAAGCCGGAGGCATACGCTACTTTCAAGCGGACTTTTTAGACGGCCTCCCTAATAGGAACTATAGGACCTACAGGCCGTGTGAGCCGCCCGTACGAGAGGAAGCCGACGGGGCCGCTTGTAACCGACCTGCCCCCGGCTTGCTTGGTTGATGACTATCAGATGGCTTCTTCCCCTTTTTCGTCGGTGCGGATACGGATCGCTTCGTCGATGGAGAGGACGAAGATTTTTCCATCGCCGATCTTGCCCGTCTTTGCCGCGGTGAGGATCGCCGCGGTGGCACTCTCCACGAGGGTGTCGGCCAGCACGACTTCAATTTTGATTTTCGGAAGAAAATCTACCGTATATTCGCTGCCGCGGTAGATCTCGGTATGGCCTTTTTGACGGCCAAAACCCTTGACTTCGGTAACAGTCATTCCTTCGATCCCCAGATCCCCGAGGGCGGCTTTTACTTCCTCAAGTTTGAAGGGTTTGATGATAGCTTCGATTTTTTTCATAGTAGTTTATTATGTCCAGTTGAGATTATTCCAGAATATAGCCTTCTTCACCATGGTTTGTAAGATCGAGACCCTGTGATTCCTGCTCGGTCGTCGGACGAAGACCGATGACCGCCTTGACCACGAACGCGATAATGACCGTGCCGGATATTGCCAGCACGAGAGTCAGGCCCATGGCTTTCAACTGCTCCACCCATGCGGTGTGATGAAGAACCGCATCGGCGAGACCGTTCAGCGTGGCGGGATTCGCGGGATTTCCCGGAGAGGCCTTGGCGATGTTGCCGTTGACCGTGGGATCGGCAAGGATGCCGGTGAGGAAGGCGCCGATCGTACCGCCGATCGCGTGAACGCCGAAGGTGTCGAGCGCATCGTCATAGCCGAACCACGATTTTACTTTCACCACGAAGAAGAACGGAATGAGAGCGGCCGCAATACCGATGAGGACCGCGCCCGTGGAATTCACATAGCCGCAAGCAGGTGTGATAACCACCAACCCCGCAACCACACCTGAACAGAAACCGAGGACGCTGGCCTTGCCTGAGTGGATGTATTCCACCAGGGGCCATACAAACGATGCGACAGCGGCAGCGAGCGTGGTATTGGTGAAGGCGTTTGCAGCGGTCCCATCTGCGCCGAGCGCGGAGCCTGCGTTAAACCCATACCAGCCGACCCAGAGCATGGCTGTGCCGATGGCTACGAGCACCATGCTGTGGGGAGGCATGGGTTCCTTGCCGAAACCCCTGCGTTTCCCAACGATCAAGCAAAGGATGAGCGCAGACCAGCCGGACGACATGTGCACCACGGTGCCGCCTGCAAAATCCATCGCCTTGATGCCGGCCTTCGGGTTCAAGACACCGTTCATAAATCCATCCACACCCCAGACCATGTGGGCGAGAGGGAAGTAAACGACGAACATCCACGCGATCATAAAAAGGAACATGGCCGAAAATTTCATACGCTCCGCAATCGCGCCGATGATGAGCGCGGGAGTGATGATCGCGAACATGAGCTGAAACATTGAGAAGACATTCTGGGACACCCAAGGCGAGTAGTTTGCATTCGGCGCGGAGGTGACGCCGTGAAGAAACTTGAAACTCAAGTCACCCAGAAACGCGGTGCCGGTGGAAAATGCAAAGCTGTAGCCCACTGCCCACCAGAGGATGGTGACCAGGCCTGCGAGCATGTAGCACTGCGCGCAAACCGACAGCACGTTTTTCCGGCGCACGAGACCACCGTAGAAAAGGAAGAGGCCTGGCAATGTCATGAACAGCACCAGGGCTGCGCAAGTCATCTGCCACGCATTGTGGCCAGGGCCCGGGATGCCGACTGAAGGGGTCGTGAGATTCGCGGGGACGTTGCCATCCTTATCCTTGAGGGATGCTGCGGGATCGGTGTTATTGAGGTAGGCCTCGAGGCCGGAAACGCGCTGCTCCAGCGTGGGGGTGGGTTGCGCCGCTACGGTAGGCGCGGAGTTCTGCGCGTAAAGAGGGCTCGCAAGTGTCACACAGGAGATGCACGCGGCTGCCGCCGTGATCGCAAGTGTTCGGGATAGTTTCTTCATAAGTGTTAAAGTGTGTATAATACTGGGTTATTCACGGCTGGTTTACGGCTCTACAACCCTTGCCGGGAAGGACCGGCCCCAGCGGTTTCCCGCCGGACTGCATCTCCCTTGGCAGCTTTCATTCCAGTTGAGAAGGCGCCTGAGGATTCCAGAGCATCGGGGGGATGCTGAGCAGGCAGTGCGTCCACCAGCCCCGGAGAATCTCCAAAATTACGACAGGACAATCTACAACTTGTAGAAAGCGTTGTAACTTCCGCTTTTAAAAATGTAAAGAAAGCCGTTACACCAGTGTCGCGAATGCTCCCGATCGAACTGCGGCGGGTTTATGAAGCAGGAAGCAGGACGATTTTTCCCTGCGCCCCGGGTTCCATCACGGCTTTGTGGGCGAGCGGGGCATCGGCAAGGGGAAATTCCCTGCCGACGATGGGATGGAGCGTGCCGTTTTCCAATCCCGCATTGAGTGTGGCGTGAATGATGGCTAATTCCGGCGCGGTGGTGTTCGCGGAGATCATTCCACGGATATCGGCATCGCGCCCCATGGTGTCGCGGGGATCGATCTCGATTTTCCCCCGGCTGCCGATAATGATCACGCGCCCGTGTTTCGCCAGCAGGGTGAGATCTTTTGCGAGGTTCACGTTTGCGAGCATTTCAAGAACGACATCCACGCCTTTGCCACCGGTGGCTTTCATTGCATCGCCGAGGTAATTCCCTGAGTGATGATCGAATACGTAGTGCGCGCCATTCTCACGCAATGATTGACGCCCCATGTCGCTCCCGCCCGTAGCCATGACGGTAAGGCCGCGATTCCTGGCAAGCTGCACGGCGGCAGTGCCGACCCCTCCCGTGGCGCCGTGGATGAAAACGATCTCGCCGGGCTGCGCATTCGCACGTTGGAAAAGCGCGCGGCAGGCGGTGACATAGGGGACACCGATCGCGGCGCCTTGGGCGAAAGAAACCCGCTCCGGCAAGGGATGAGCCCGGGTTTCCTCGCACAGGGTATATTCCGCATACGCGCCGGTCAACGCGTCGGAGAACCAGACGCGATCGCCCTTGGAAAAAGTCTTCACGCCTTCCCCGACTTCCTCCACTACTCCAGCTCCGTCGCCTCCCGGGGTGTAAGGGAGCGGCGGCAATTTTGCGTAGGCGCCGGCGCGGATATAGGTTTCCAGGGGATTGATGCCTGCGGCGTGAACCCGTATTACGACCTGTCCCGCAGTGGGGCGCGGAGTGGGGATTTCCCCGATTTGCAGCACTTCCGGACCACCGAATTCCTTGACGACGATAGCTTTCATATTAAATAGACATTCTGTGGATTCCACGCCTTCTGTCAAAACCATGCAATCAGGCCTCGAGCACGCGAACGTGATCGATGTGATCGCTTACGATGAAAAAACCGGTGAAGTAACGCTCATTATGAGGGACTTACGCGAATGGGACGGATCGGAGAAACGGCTTTTCCAGCTTCAGGAAAAAATCAACGCGTACCTCTCCTTTGCGCTCGATGGCGAGATGAACGAGGCCTACCCTGCATTTGTGGGCAAAGCAATCCGGCTGCAACTCGATACGGGGACCGCGCCCGATGTGCGCGCGCTCGATTTCATCGGGATCGTGCGCGAACAGATCGCCTACCAGGGGATCAAGTTTGAAATCACGATCCAGGGACAGACGATGTGCGGGTGCGGATCGGTGACTCCCTGCGGGGAGTGAGCGGATACGGGGGCGATCATTGACCGGAGTTCGAATGAGAATCGACGGTTCGTTTAGTGGCGTATTGGCGGGCCAGTTCACGCCGGCTGATTTTGCCGCGCTCGTTGGCCGGGATTTCATCTACGATCCAGATATCCTTGGGCACCTGCCATGCGCTGAGCACGGAGTGGGCGTACGTCATAAGGTCGGCGGCGCACGCGGTTCCGGCGATGCAGGCGACGGCTTCCTCGTGGCGGAGTGAGGAGGGAACGCCAAACACGATGACCTGCCTCACGCCGGGGAAATGCAGCAATTGTGCCTCGACTTCCATGGGGTTCAATTTTCTTCCGGCAACATTGATTACATCGGAAACGCGGCCCACGACCCGCATGCCGGTGGCGCTATTTTCAATAAGATCGCTTGGGGTGAAAATCCCACTCCTGAGCGTATCGGGCTCGGGTTGCGGAAAGTAGCCGTCACCGACTGCGCCGCTGCGCACGTCGATCAAGGATTCGCCGGAACCTTCGCGGAACTGGATGCTCACATTTTTCATCGGGGTGCCGACAAAGCCGTCTTCGTAGTCCAGTGTATCCGAGGTATCGTAGCCGATCCCACCGCATTCGGATGCGCCGTAGAATGTGTGGATTTTCAGGCCGAACTTTTGCGAAAAACCGAGCGCCACATTTTTCAGCAGCGGCGCGCCGGCCGAGATGCAGAGCCGCAAATTCGGAAGAGCCGGCGGATTTTCAGATTCCGTAAGTTTTTGATAAAAAACAGGCATGCCGGGAAAGACGGTCGCGCCGCTGGATGCGAGACCGTTCAGGATGGCGCGCGGGAGGCGGTCTTCGCTGCAAACGAGTGAAACGCCGCGGCAGAGCAGGGGTGTGATCAAGTTACTGAACCCGTAGGAGTGCGAGAATGGGATCACGCCGAAATTGATGTCGTCACTGCCGAATCCCATCGTGTCGCAAATGTTCACGGCGTCTGCGAGGAGTTGATGGGCGCGGAAACGGATGGCGCGCGGCGCGGAGGTGGTGCCGGAGGTGAGCTTTAGCAAATCGGGCTGCGGCTGATCCCAATGAAACGGCGCGGCGTCCAGGCGCTCGCAACCCAATTCTTCATTTTGCACAACGATGCGGCCCCGGACGCGGCAGGTGTTTAAAGCGATCTCGTATTCCGCGCGCTCGATATGCATGCCGAGTGGCAGTACGACGAGCTCAAGCTGGAGGCAGGCCAGCAAGATCGCGGGCCAGGAAGGTTTGTTGCCGATTTGGACTGCGATGACGTCTCCGTTTTCGAAAGCCGCGAGTTTTTCCACCCAATGCGACGCCTCGGTCCCGATATCGGCATAAGTCCGCAATGTTTCCCCGTTTACAGAGAAAATGGCGGGGAAAGAGTGGCGTTCCGCGAGGGTAATTTGCCACGCGGATAAAAGTACGTTATTTTTGGTTGCAGAAAACATCCAGGCAGCTATTGTGTCACTCCTTTTTTCACCTATGAAAGCAGATATCCATCCTAATTATAACTCGACGGCGATTTCCTGTGCTTGTGGCGCCGTTTATCACACGCGCTCCACACGCAAAGACATCAAAATCGGCATCTGTGCCGCTTGTCATCCCTTTTTTACCGGTGAACAGAAATTTGTCGATACCGCAGGCCGGGTCGAGAAATTCACGCGCCGCTACGGCAGCACTGCCGCGACACGCGCGCAGAAAAAAGACTAGCTGCATTTTTTAAATTTAAACGGTGATTCTCCGGAAGTATTCGGGGCTTCACCGTTTTGATTTTTTATGGACTTCGCTCCACTCATCGAAAGAAAGGCCGAGCAGTTCCAGGAACTGGAGGCCGCGATCTCCTCCGGCAATCTTTTTGAAAATCCACAGAAGGCCAGGGAGGTCATGCGCGAGCATGCCCGTCTGAAGGAACTGCTGGCGAACTGGGATGCTTTGCGCAAGGCGCGGACTGAGCTGGGTGAAAACCAGGAACTCGCAAAAGGCAGCGACGCCGATATGGCGGAGATGGCACAGGCGGAAATTCCCGTGCTGGAAAAGACAATCTCGGATATGGAGCGGAACATCCAGATCGCGCTCCTGCCGCCGGATGCCAATGAGGACCGCGATGCGATCGTGGAAATCCGCGCCGGCACAGGGGGAAGCGAAGCCGCTCTTTTCGGTGCGGATCTGTATCGCATGTACAATCGCTTCGCCGAGGCGCGCGGTTTGAAGATCGAGGAAATGGAATCGAGCCCCTCGGAGCTTGGCGGTTTGAAGGAAGTGATCTTCCGCGTTTCAGGCCAGGCCGTCTTCCGGCAATTGCGCTACGAGAGCGGCGTGCATCGCGTACAACGCGTGCCGGCCACCGAGGCGCAGGGTCGCATCCACACTTCCACCGCGACAGTCGCCGTTCTCCCCGAGGCTGAGGAGGTTGATTTTGAATTGAAGGCCGATGAGTTGCGCATCGAGGTCTGCCGTTCAGGCGGTCCCGGCGGGCAGGGCGTAAACACTACGGATTCCGCGGTGCAAATCATGCACATTCCCACTGGCACGATCGTTCGCTGCCAGGACGGGCGCAGCCAGCAGAAGAACAAGGACAAGGCCATGCGCATTCTGCGTTCCCGTCTGCTCGAGGTGAAACAGCGCGAGGAGGCTGAAAAGTACGCCGCGCACCGCAAAAGCCAGATAGGCTCCGGGGGTCGCGAGGAAAAAATCCGCACCTATAATTACGCGCAGAACCGCGTCACCGACCACCGCATCGGCCTCACGCTCTACAATCTCGACCGCTTCATCGAGGGCGACATTTGGGGAATGATCGAGGCTCTCCAGACGCGCGATATGGAGGAGCGCTTGAAAGATGCGAATCTGGAAGGCGCTGTCAAGTAACCGCCGATGAGCGAGCCCGTCAAGACTCATGGAAAGGCGGCGATGTGCCACTTGTAATTTGCTCCGAACACGGCCCTACGATCGGGCAGCAAGTGTGCGAGCACATTCAAATAAATTTCTCCTCCTTGCGGCCCTTGAAGGGGCAGCGACGCGTCACTGTATTGTTGCGCGATTTTGATCCGCCGGACACTCAGTGGTTCAGTGTTCTTCTTTGTCCGTTGTGCTTCGAGAATTTCGGCATACCCGGTGCAGCTTCCACGCTCTATGACGACGAAGTCGAACAACATCATCAACAACTTTACAGTTTACCAGTTCTTTGTTCCAAATGTATTGAAGAGCGAATTGCTGGACATACCTAGCAAAGATACCATCTTATGGATGTGTCTTTCCGACTGGCCTTGGCTTCGTAACTTCATCCATATCATTTTATCCGCCCTGTGAGCCAACCTGTAAAAACCGTGCTGGAAGTGCTGCAATCGACGACGGCATATTTTACCAAGCACGGCATCGAGAGCCCCCGGCTGAACAGCGAGCATCTCGTCGCCCACGCGCTCGGGAAAAAACGCATCGAGCTTTACCTGGAATTTGACCGTCCGCTTTTCGAGGCCGATCTCTCGCCATTGCGGGAATTGATCCGGAAGCGGGCGCAAGGCAAGCCGCTCCAGCACTTGCTCGGCACCGTCGATTTCCATGGGCGGATTTTTGCATGCGATCACCGGGCGCTTGTTCCCCGGCCCGAGACGGAGCAACTTGTGGAACTGGTTCTGGGCAAAACCATGTCGGAAGCCCCACGGGTGATCGACATCGGCACAGGCAGCGGCGTCATCGCGCTGACCGTTGCCGCCAAACTCGTCACAGCAATTGTCGATGCCGTCGATTTATCCGAGTCGGCACTCAGTCTTGCGCGTGAAAATGCAGAGCGGCAGGGGCTTTCCGATCGCGTGAATTTTTTCCAAAGCGACTTGCTGGCGGATGCGAAAGACAATTACGACATCATCGTTGCAAACCTCCCCTACATCGCCACGGACGCAATTTCTTCGCTCTCACGCGAAGTGCAATGCGATCCCGTAATGGCGCTGGATGGGGGCAATGACGGCCTGAAAATCATCTCCCGCCTCATAGTTTCCGCGAAAAGCCACCTCAGGCCCGGGGGGCTGCTCGCGTTGGAAATCGGCCACGACCAGTCCGGGGAATTGATGGCCCAAATGGAGCGGGAAAATTATCAAGACATTCAGTGCAAAAGCGACTATCAAGGCGTCCTGCGTTTTCTAATGGCAAAGTATGGATAAGATTTTAGTGCATGGCGGACATCAGCTTTCGGGCTCGGTAAAGATCAGCGGTTCCAAAAATTCCGCCCTCCCGATCCTTGCTGCAACATTGCTGACGAAGGAACAGTGCGTCATCAAAAATGTCCCCGACCTGAGCGACATCCATTACATGCTGCAAATCCTCAGTCACCTCGGCGCGCAGGTGGAGCGTGCGAGCGGTGTGGTAACGGTCACCAGTGAAAAAATCGTCACCGATGCCCCATACGATCTCGTCCGGAAAATGCGCGCATCCGTCTGCGTGCTCGGTCCGCTGCTTGGCCGGGAAAAGGAAGCCACCGTCTCGCTGCCGGGCGGTTGCGTAATCGGAGACAGACCTATCGACCTGCATTTGAAAGGGTTTCAAGCCCTGGGCGCGGCAGTGCGCATCGACTCCGGCAACGTCAAGGTTTTTGCCTCCGAACTCAAGGGCAACGTCATCAACCTCCAGGGGAAATTCGGTTCCACCGTGCTGGGGACCGACAACGTAATGATGGCCGCCGTGCTGGCGGAAGGCACTACCGTTATCGATGGCGCGGCGGCGGAGCCGGAAGTCGTGGACCTTGCAAATTTCCTCATCACCATGGGCGCAAAAATCGACGGCGCAGGCACGCATCGCATCGTGATCGAGGGCGTGAAGGAACTTCACGGCGCGGAGCACTCCGTGATCCCCGACCGCATCGAGGCCGGCACCTTCCTCGTGGCAGGCGCCATCTGCGCGAAAAATTTGACGTTGAAGCGTGTGATTCCATTGCATTTAAAATGCATCATCGAGGCTCTCCAGCGCTCGGGTTACACCATCACTTCCACCGATACCACGCTCACCATCAATGGCGAACCTTCGCCGAAACCGCTGGAGCTGGTCACCGAGCCGTATCCCGGGTTTCCGACCGATATGCAGGCGCAAATGTGCGCGCTCCTCAGCAAGACGCAGGGCATCAGCGTCATCACTGAAAACATTTTTCCGCAGCGTTTCATGCATGTCTCGGAACTCAAGCGCATGGGCGCGGAAATCCAGCTCGAAGGCGCCACTGCGGTGATCACCGGCGCGGCGCGCCTCAGCGGCGCGCCCGTCATGGCCAGCGATCTGCGCGCCTCGGCAGCCCTTGTGCTTGCAGGCTTGCAGGCCGATGGCGTCACCGAGGTGAACCGTGTGTATCACATCGACCGCGGCTACGAAATGATCGATGAGAAGCTGAACTCCGTCGGCGCGCAAATCGAGCGCGTAAAGGCGTAGCCCTACTTCGTTTTCACCAGCCGGAATTTGTCATCATACCGCCCTCTGCTATGGGCGCGGCAGCATGCGAGGCACGCCACCTTGCGGCGGAATGGCTTCACGCGATGGATGTCGATCCGGCATCCGGGGCATTGGTAAATGTGTTTTGGGGCGACCTTGCGGCGCGGCAGCGGAAGATCGTGGCACCGTTTTTCATCCGGCAGCCCGAGATCGCGGCAAGCCTGTTTCCATTCCGCGCCGTGCGGTGCAATGCGGCGGCGGCCTGCCCTGTGGTGCGCCAGCAGGTGCGCCAGTTCATGCCGCAGCGTTTTGTCGATCTCCGCTTCGCCGAATTGCGCGAGCTTCGGGTTCAGCGTGATGAGCGAGTGCTGGTAATTTGCAAGCCCAGCCGTCGTTCGCATGCGGGAATTCCAGCGCACAGTCACGCGCGCCACTAGCCCAGCGCAATTCAGCTCGCGCAAAAGTTCGCGCGCCTGCGCCGTGAGCGCGACGTCCCCGCCTTTGGAAACGATCGGGGCTTGGGGGGCGGGCGTCATCGGTTCACGCCGCACCCGCGCCACTAGTTTTGTGAGGAAATCCAACTGCATCATGAAAGATAGCCAATCGCGGCGAATTGCAACCCTCTCACGCCGCGCTCCCCATCAAACGCGTAAAAATTTCCGGCAACCGCGAGATCGCGAGATCGATTTCCTCCGCAGTCGTCCCCTTGCCGAGCGAGAAGCGCACCGTCGAGCGCGCCAGCTCCGGCGCGACCCCCATCGCCATCAACACATGCGACGGCAGGATCGAGCCCACCATGCACGCCGAGCCGCTGGAAGCGCAAATCCCCGCGAGATCGAGATTGATCAGCAGCCCCTCGCCATCCAGCCCCGGAAAGCTGATGTTCAGCGTGTTCGCCAGCCGCGCATCGCGGTCGCCATTCATCACCGCAGGCGGAAATGCCCCGCGCACACCCTCCCACAGCCGGTCGCGCAGCACAGCCTGGCGCGACCGTTCCGCGTCCATCGTTTCCAACGCCCGTTCAGCAGCGCGCGCCATGCCCGCGATCGCCGCCACGTTCTCGGTGCCGGCCCGGCGTTCGTTTTCATGCGAACCGCCAAATTGCAGCCGGTCGATGGAAATGCCCGCCCGCAGCCACAGCAACCCCACGCCCTTCGGCCCGTGAAATTTATGCGCCGCCAGCGAGAGCGCATCAAAATCGGACACATGCATCGGCTCCTTGCCAAAGGCCTGGATCGCATCGCAGTGAAACAACACTCCCCGCTCCCGGCACAGCGCGCCGATTTCTTTCACCGGCTGGAGCGTACCCGTCTCGTTGTTCGCCGACATGATCGAGACCAGCGTCGTCTCCTTCGTCATCGCTTCCGCGAGTTGGTGCAAATCGATCCGTCCCCCAGCCCCGACAGGCAGCCACGTCACGCGAAACCCTTCATGCTTTTGCAAATACTCGAACGCATGCAGCACCGCATGGTGCTCCGTCACGCAAGTAATCAAATGCTTCCCCTGCGCCGCCCGGTTTCGCGCCAGCCCGATAATGGCCAGATTATCCGACTCCGTCCCGCCTCCCGTAAAAATGATCTCGTGCGGCTTCGCCCCGATCAACCGCGCCAGCCGGTCACGCGCATCATCGATCGCCGCCCGCGTCTCCCGCCCCGCTGCATGGATACTCGAGGGATTGCCGAAATGTTCCGTGAGATACGGCAGCATCGTAGCCATAACTTCCGGAGCGAGCGGAGTGGTGGCGTTGTAATCAAAATAAATCATCTTATTCCCCGAGTATTTCGTTCAAGCCTTCCAATAGACGAGAGAGTTCTTCCTCCCTTACACGGCCGAGCCTGGAGCCGATTCGTTTGGTGGCAAGGGTGCGAATTTGACTGATCTTGACCCAGGAGCGCTTCGGTAAATTGACATCAGTAAGTTCGAGCACCAGTGGAAAACCCACGCGCGGTTCCTGACTGGTGATTGCCATGGCTATCACCGTGCCGGAACGCTCATTAAAAACATCCTCGCTTAATATCACCACGGGACGCCGTCCCGCCTGCTCGGAACCTTGCACAGGGTCAAGGTCGGCCCAGCGAATTTCGCCTCTTAGTATGCGGGCCATTCGCTTGCATCACTCTGAAGGCCTTCCTCTGCCATCGCCTGCTCTTCTGTTTTGGAAAGTTTTGCGCACTCGCGAGCAAGCCTCGATTTTTCGAGACGACCGAGCTTTTCCTCCACGGACTTTTGGATCGCCTCGCTCCGTGTGCGAAAGACACGTGCTTTCACCAGGGAATCAATCCGGCTCAAGGTTCGTTTATTCATCGATATTGCAACCTTTGCTACGCTCATATTATGGTATTACCATTAGTATTACCAGACGTCAATTGCCGTCATTCGAGCTTCGTCATTTCTTATATAATCCAATCCGACACCCACGCGTCATCCGACCGCCTGTCCTTGTCGAAAATGCGCAGCGAAGTCTCCTCGTAGAAAACCAGCGACCGCGGCGGCACGCTGTGCGTGAGGAAAACATTCGCGCCGATCGTGCTCCCCTCGCCGATCACCGTATCGCCGCCGATGATCGTTGTGCCCGCATAAATCGTCACATGGTCTTCCACCGTCGGGTGCCGCTTCTTCCCCTTCAGCGCCTGCCCGCCGGAAAGCGATCGCGCCACGAGCGACACCCCCTGGTACATCTTCACATGCTTGCCGATCACCGACGTCTCGCCGACGACCACACCCGTCCCGTGATCGATGAAAAAGTGCGAGTGAATATGCGCGCCCGGGTGGATATCGATTCCCGTGCGGCTGTGCGCCCACTCCGTCATCATGCGCGGGATCAGCGGCAGGTTGTGGCAGTAAAGCATGTGCGCGCTCCGCTGGATCGCGATCGCCTCGAGATACGGATACGCCAGGATGATCTCGTCGAAACTCGCCGCCGCCGGGTCCCCCTCAAAAGCAGCCTCCACATCCGTGTGCAGGAGTTCGCGCACATACGGGATCGTCTTCAAAAATTCCTGCACCACCCGCTGCGCCTCCTCCTCCGGGCAGGTCGGCTCGCCCAGGCGCAGGCTCTTGCACACCTCGCTCCTCAGCCGGTCGGAGATGGTCAGAATACGATGCTCCGTCACGCGGCGGATATGCTGCGAGTGGATCGGCTCCTGGTCGTGGTAGCCCGGGAATAAAAGCTGCAGCAGGTCTTCGCAGATCGTCGCGATCGCCAGCTTCGAGGGGAGATTGCTCCCGTCGATGTTATTGATGCCGCCTACCTCGCGATAGGAGTCGAGGATTTTACCGGTTATTTTTTCAAGGCTGTCCATGGGTGAGGTGTGAGCATAGCGCATTTGCCCCCGCTCGTCACCCACCGCGTTTATTCCTTAAGGTTAAAAGCGTTAAAAATGTTAAATCGTTAAAATAGGCAGCGAACTCTGCTGTTTAACAATTTCACATTTTTAACCATTTAACCTCCAGCGCCGCATTCAATCACGCCCTACTTCTTCACCCCGCGCCGCTTGAAACGCCGCACTCCCCACACGATTACCCCGACCGCCAGCACCCACGGCGCGAAGAATGCCAGCGCCACGCCGATCATGCTGATGCTCCACATTAATCCCGAGAACCCCTCGCCGAGTGTCTTGCGCAGGGTGGCGAAAATCCCCGTCTCATCCGGCACGATGTCCCCCTGGCTGTAAATCTGCAGCGCGATTTCCGCAGGCGCATTTTCCCCGCCGGCGTTGTCGCTGCGGCTCACCGTGAAATCCTTCACCTTCCCCAGCGCCTTCACCTGCTCGAGGAAAGCCGCGTATTTGTTGAATGGCATCCGGAAGGTAAGCGTGGAAACCTCCACGCCATCCGTGGCGCGGTTGAACGCCGCCGTCTTCACCTCCACTCCCGAGGCCACCGCCGCCTGCTTGAGCTGCGCGGTTTTCTCCTCCACGTGGTCCGTCAGCACATTCAGGCTGGTCTGCTGCGCGGCCGGTTCCTCGTCGCGCTGGATCGTGAGATTCAGGTCCACCTTGTCCTTCTCGATCTTCGCGGCGTTTGCATCGCCCGCCCCGTTCCGCGACCCGCTGTTTGCAACGCTCTGCGTTTGCGAATTGAAATTCTGGATGCGCCCGAGCGCCTTCAGCTTGCCGATCGCCTCGTCGGAAACATCCGGTGCAATCAAGAGGTGCAGCGTCGCCGAGACATGCCCGTCCGCATCCCGTTCGATGTGCGATTCGATGGTCTGTGCCTTCGCCGCATCCGCATCACTCTTCGCATCCGCAAACGCCTTTTCCACATCCTTGGTAAAGATCGAGAGATTTGCCTGCTCCCGCAGCACAAAGGCCGCCGGCTGGCTCAGGTCCTTCTCGTGCATCGTGATCGTCACCGTCGCGTACGCCACCAGCGCGTCGTAATACTTGAGCTGTCCCTGCATCTGCTCGATCGATTCCCGCACCCGCGCCAGTTCCTTCTCCACCTGGAGAAGCTCGGAGACCTTAGTCGTGTTTTTTTGCAGGATTCCGAGCAGCGTCTCCTCCATCCGCTTCGAATTGCGGACCCGGGCCTCGGTGTCGAAGTAATCCTTCGTCACGTCATCCGTCCCGATCGTCTGGTTCTTCAGGTCGCCCAGCGCCCGCAGCTTCATCAGGAACCGGTCGAGATTCGCCGGCAGCACCTTCACCACAATCTCACCCTGCAACTTCCCATTCGCTCCCCGCTCGGAGTTTTGCGTATTCACATACCCCTGCTCCTCGCCCGCCACCGCCGCGATGGTCTCCACCGCCTTGTCGAAATGGTCCACCTCAAAATCGAGATTCGCATTGCGGATTAGCTTGTGGGAATCGTCGGATACAGGTGAAGCCTGATCACCCGGCTGCCCGTCAATTGATTTGGCTTTGTCCCCGAAACGCCATACGCGCTCATCCTTCTGGCTTCCATCCACCGCTTGATCATCACGCGTTGTCGAGGATGGAGATTTGGCAGACTTGCCATTTTGCGCAGTGAGTATGCCGCCACTGATCGCAATATTATTGGGCAATCCTGCGGTGCCGGCAGCGCCGGTGAGTCCTAATGATCCAGACGAAGTATTCGTCACCCCACCGGTAAAACTGGTTACGCCCGAGAGCGTCGTTACGCCGCCGCTGGAAATCGCTATTTGCGGTTGCTTGACTGTGGTCGCACCCAGACTAAGCGAGCCTCCCTGGACCGTCGTCGCTCCAGTGTAAGCATTTCCACCCGCGAGCACCAGAGTGCCCGCGCCACTGCGCGTCGCACTATTAGTAATGATCTGGCCGGGCACTTGCGCGTGACCGAAGCTCAAATTGGGAGCATACGCCGCGAAACCATCGGTTTCAGCGACTTCTCCTGCGCCCTCTCTCATTCTCAGCGATGACTTCGCGGAAAACCGCTCACCCGTAAGCATCGACCCGCTCTTCACCATCGCCGCAAGGATCACCACCGCGAGCGCAGCCTGCACAGTCCGGAACTGCGCAAACCACACAATCCCGCTCCACCATTGCGTCCACCCGCCCGAAGTCTTTTCGCGGAACCCTTCAATCACGCGCCGCTCGAAATTGGGATCAGGCCGCAGCGCCGGTATCGTGTTGTTAAGAATCTCATTCATTTTCTGGTTCTCCTCGTTCAGCGAGCGGCAGTGCGGGCATTCCGCGAGATGCCGCTCGAAATTCGTTTGTTCCTCCGGCGTCAACGCGTCGCACAGCGCCGCCGCGCTCCAGTCCCCGATCTTGTCGTGAATATTCATCTCATTCATACGCCTCCACGTTGGTTTTCAATGTCTTGCGCATCGTCGCCAGCGCCCGCCCCAGGATGCCGCGTAGCGCCCCATTGGTAAGCCCCATCGTCTGCTCGATCCCCAGGTAATCCATCCCCTCGAGATATCGCAGCGTCAGCGCCGTGCGATGCTGCTCCGGCAGTCTCGCGAGCGCCGTGTGCACATTCGCCTGCATCGCCTCACCGGCGGAGTGTTCATCCGGCGCGGGAATCGTGGTATCCGCGATCTCCGGCGCATCCGCATCCAGCGGCACCGTCCGCCGTCTCCGTAAAATATCGCACGCCCGGTTGCGCGCCACCGTGGTCAGCCACGCCGGAAATTTCGCCGGGTCGCGCATCCAAGCCCTCTTCTTCCAGGCCCGCACAAAAGTCTCCTGCACCACATCCTCCGCCTCCCCCGCATCCTGCAGCACCGCAAACGCCACCGCAAAAAGCGTCCGGCTGTAGGTGCGGATCAGCAGTTCAAAACTCTCCGCATCGCCATTCAAGGCCTTCGCAATCAATTCTATATCGGGGGCATCCATTTCGGCGATTTGCAGACTAGACGGACAACAACCCTATTCCGCGCGGAATATTTTAGAAAAATAAAAATAAACGTAGCTCAAGCAAGTAGCGCGTGGATATTCAGGGCACCTCCAAAAAACAGGTCATCCTGAGCGAAG
>Ga0206937_10132_pt1 | contig 23525 bp, 19 predicted proteins | sample Alteio_BWOrgHeat_11_FD_152923 | JGI IMG/M metagenome (GOLD analysis project Ga0206937, IMG submission 152923) | Enriched cells from forest soil in Barre Woods Harvard Forest LTER site, Petersham, Massachusetts, United States -... | ecosystem: Environmental > Terrestrial > Soil > Temperate forest >... | reverse complement strand
TTATTCAATGGTAATGCGGCCGGAGGCGACTTTGTGACACAGGGTTTTGTACCCCGTGATTACAAACTGGGCTGGGATCCGAGTAATTTAAGTATGCGTGTCGGTTATGAGAAGATACCGACCTACCAGAACAATGACTGGTGGAATTTGCCAGATCGATACGTCGCTGTGGCGTATCCATCAAACGGCACAACTCTGAACGCTAACGGCGATCATTTTAAATTAAATAACGGTGAAACATGGTGCCTCATCTAAATGACGCTAATGAGCCGAATGAATGGGATATATTTCGTTCGCATCCCCATAAAGTGTTGCGCGTTCATACTAACGGAGTTTTAGCGGGCGTCGAGCGGCATACGTCCGCACCTTTGGCCCGCGTGTCTGCATTATTTCATGACGTTGGGAAATTGAACCCTAACTTTCAGCCCAAATTGGATAACCATCAGGGATCGGAATATAGTAATCATGCGTATTTGTCAGCGGTTGCCTTTTTGTCTTTCGTGGAAAGAAATCGCAATTGGGAGGAATTAGGATTCAAAAGCTCTGCACAAATTTATGCGGCTGCTGCGTTAATTGCTTCACACCACAAGCATCTACCTCATTTGCGCGTAATTTTCTCAAAATTCGAATGTGAACGGCTTACAGAATTTCTGCATTCCAAACCTTATTTGCCGTGTTCTGAATTTCTATCTCAATGGCTTTCCCATGAACGGTATGAAATAAAAGCGGAGCAGGCGGCAAGTCTCCTGGCATCCTTTAATATTCTCACCGATAAAAAGCGTACGGGAATCGATTCAACCTTGGATTTCTGGCTCGACACTCAATTTTCATTTTCAGCCCTCATAGAATCGGACAAGCGCGATGCCAGCGATAATAAACGATATCGGCGTGATGAGCAGCTTGAGTGGGCGCAGGGTAATTTTGCACCAGCCTTAAAGGCTACTTTCGATGGCCTTGTCGTCAAGAGCGATCTTGACATTGTTCGAACATCAATCAGAAATGAAGCAATCGAGTCCTTGCAGACTTTACTGGAAACAGGACAGCGCATATTCACGCTCACTGCTCCAACCGGCGCTGGCAAAACTTTCACTTTATTGGCGATAGCAAGTGAGATTCGACGGGATAGAGAATATTTAAGTACTATTTATGGGTTGCCATTTTTATCGATCACAGAGCAAGTCGAGGGTATATGCCGGAATATATGGAAGGATAATGAAGACTGGGTTTCACGATTGGATTCGCGCGCTCAAAACCCTCGCCTCGATGCATTAATCGAAGAAAACGACAAAAATCCTGAAGCGGTGGGCCAGTTAATGCAGGAACATTTTTCGGCCCAAACCTTTGACGCTGCCTTCGTTATTACAACATTCGTGCAGATATTTGAAACGTTATTATCCAACAGCAATACAACATTACTCAAGTTGCCTAATTTTTCAAAGACAATTTTTCTTTTGGATGAAATCCAAGCATTGCCACCACGCTTATATATTTTTTTAACGGCTTACTTGCAGACGTGGTGCGATAAACATGATTGCTATGCAATTTTGTCCACTGCAACAATGCCCCATTTAGAACTTCTTGATCAGCCGGGTACGCCCCAAAAGCAACGGCCTCGCAATCTCTTTCCAAACTATCGTCCGCCTGCTGAATTGTTGGACTTTCGGAAGTTTTTTGCCGAATCTGTATTCGACCGCTATTGCATAGAACCTCATGGAGAATGGAATCTCTCTGATCTCGCCGGCTCTGTAGAAAATGAGACTGAATCTGTCCTGGCCATCCTTAATACAATTGCCGATACGAAAGCTCTCTATGAAGAGCTTACCCAAAACCGATGTCTGGACGACACCGAAATTGTGCTTTTGAATACACACTACATATTAGATGACAGGCGACAAAAGATAGCTGACTGCAAGGCATTTTTAAAATCCAAACAGCGTGTTATTTTGATCTCAACGCAACTTATCGAGGCTGGCGTAGATGTTGATTTTCCTGTTGTTTATCGAGATCTATGCCCGTTACCAAATCTTATTCAATCGGCCGGCCGCTGCAATCGCAATGGAATTCTTCCACGAGGGACGGTCGTATTCTTTAAGCTGGTAGACAATGATGGTAAGTGTCGTGCCCATACCATCTATAAACATCCATCTGATAAAATTCTTCTTGAAAAGACTTGTGCCGCTCTTTCGCAATCTCACAATGAAAGGGAACTGCTTGAAGTACAACGTCTGTTTTTTAAAGATATGGCGCATACCTTCGCCATTGGAGATCATCCGCTTTGGACAAAGGAAGAAGGTAAACGAAAGCGTATTGAGAATGCAAATCTGATTGAATATATTGCAGACTTTAATTATCCGGTTGTGGGTAGCTTTCGCTTAATTGACGAGGAAGAATTTGGCGAAGAGTTTCAAATTTACATCCCAAATTCGCTTGAAGATGAAAAATGGGAGCAATTGAGGGCTTTAACTCAAACCCTTGCTGAATTCCACACTGAAAAACGAAGTCAGGAAAACATCCGTTCACTCCAGATTCAACTGGATATTCAATTGCGAAAAATGAGCGGTCGTATTGTGCAGATTCGATTACCCCGCGGAACTACAATGCCTCCAGTCGAGACAAAGAACACCGGTGAAGTTAGAGAGCTTTGTGGCTTGCGAAGGTTGCTTCATTTTGCCGATGATTATTCGTTTAAGTTGGGCCTGAGAATTGAAGGTGGCGGAACAATAATTCTTTAACTATTTAATACTACCATGTCCTCCCCCCAATTCACCGGAACCCAAGTCAACTACTACGCGGTCTGCAAGCGGAAGCTGTGGTTGTTTTCGCACGACGTGGAGATGGAGCGGGAGAATGAGAACGTGCAGCTTGGTCGATTGCTCGACGAGGGGACTTACAAGCGCGAGCAGAAGTCGATCGCGCTCGACGAGCGGGTGGTGCTCGATTGGGTCGAGATGAAGGACAATGCCGATGGCACCAAAACCGTGCACGAGGTCAAGAAGAGCCGGAGCGTCGAGGCGGCGCATCGGTTGCAAATGCTGTATTACCTCTACTACCTAAAAACCAAAGGCGTCGCGGCGCGCGGCGAACTCGATTATCCCCTACTCAAGAAAACCGAGAGGATCGAACTGACGCCCGAATCCGAAGCGGATCTGCGCGCAGTGCTCGATGAAATCGGCGATATCATCCACTCCGAGGAAGTGCCGGAACGTCTCACCGCTAAGCGATTTTGCGAGAAGTGCGCGTATTTTGAACTCTGCTGGGCCTGATTATTATGAAACGTCCATATTATATCTTTTCCAACGGTCGCCTGGTGCGTAAGCAGAACACGGTGTATCTCCATCAGTATGAGGGAGAACGGCAAGATGACGACGAAGTCTCGCTCGCCGACGCCGCTACGCAAGACGGCTGTGTGTTGGAAGATTTCGACGATGTGGAAGTGGAAACTTCGGACGATGAATCGGATGGCGAAAGCGAAAATGAGGGCGAACTAGAAGAGGCGGCGCAGGCCGTTTCCCGAGTCGTCGTCAACAAACGGCCGATTCCCATCACCGATGTTGAAGCCTTTTATGTCTTCGGCGAAATGGATTTCAACACCAAGCTGTTCAATTTCCTGGCGCGCAATAAAGTGCCCTTGCATCTCTACAACTATTACGGTTTCTATTCCGGCAGTTTCATGCCGCGACAGGAAGTGAATTCCGGCACCTTGCTCGTTAAACAGGTTGAGCATTATTCCAAGCCTCGCAAGCGACTTGAGCTTGCTCGTGCTTTTGTCGAGGGCGCTTCGTATAACATCGTGAAAAATCTGCGCTACTACGGCGCGCCATCCCGCGGCCGCGATTTGAGCGGCGTGGTCGAAGCCATCGAAGCCGAGCGCGCCAAGATCGCCGGCGCGCCCGATGTGCAATCGGTGATGGGTCTCGAAGGCATCATCCGCGCCCACTATTACAACGCCTGGCCGACGATTCTGGCGCCGGGCTGGGTCGAGTTCGCCAAGCGTGTCCGGCGTCCGCCCGATAACCCGATCAATGCGCTCATCTCTTTCGGCAACTCGCTTTGCTATACCCTGGCGCTCAGCGAAATCTACCGCACACCGCTTTCGCCGCTCATTTCCTTCTTGCACGAACCGGGCGCGCGCCGCTATTCGCTCAGTCTCGATATCGCCGAAATTTTCAAGCCGATCCTCTGCGACCGCCTCATCTTCAAACTGGTAAACAACGGCGAATTGCAGCCCAAGCACTTCGAGGAGAAGCTAAACTTTTGCTACCTCAAGGAAGGGGGCCGCAAGGTGCTACTGCCGCAGTGGGACGAGCGCCTGAAGCAAACCATCGAGCATCGGGGCCTGGGCCGCAAGGTCTCGTATCGACGACTGGTACGGTTGGAATGCTATCGCCTGCAGCGTCACTTGCTCGGCATCGATACTTACGAGCCGTTTAAAATCTGGTGGTAACCCATGTATCTCATCCTGGTTTACGATGTTGGGCAGGGACGGGTGGGCAAAGTTTGCCGCACTCTGCGTCGTCGGCTGACCTGGGTGCAGAACTCGGTGTTCGAGGGCGAGGTCACCGAAGCCGGCTTGAAGCAGATCCAGGCCGACCTGAGCGAAGTGATCGATGGCTCCAATGACAGCGTTTTATTCTATTGCATCCAAAATCCCAAGGGTTGGGAGAAGAAAGTCATGGGCAAAGAGCGGCTTTCGACGGATACTTTCCTATAAGTTCGAGGGCATTGACTCGTCGTCGGCTCAAGGGTAAATTAACTACATTACCGCTCGACGCGTGTCAAGCTCCTTGACAACTTGAAAAACAGCGTGTTTCACTCGTACAATCGGTCGCTTTTTTGTCGAAAAGAGGTGGCCTTCAATAGAACCAGCGTGGAATTGAAACAACGACCCCCTTGAAACCGTCAAGCCGGATTTATTATACCTTCAATAGAACCAGCGTGGAATTGAAACTTTACCGTTTCAATCCCTATGCCACCACTTCGGGGCACCTTCAATAGAACCAGCGTGGAATTGAAACATACGCTCGCTTCCTCGCTACGCTTGCCGAACGATTCGCCTTCAATAGAACCAGCGTGGAATTGAAACAGGCATCCCCGTCAACGGGTAAGCTCAACGCTTCAAGCCTTCAATAGAACCAGCGTGGAATTGAAACCGGTTACGACCGTGAAGTCGCGCGACTGGCCCCAGTCCCTTCAATAGAACCAGCGTGGAATTGAAACATGGTCGCGGCGGTCAGGTTCCCCGAAGTTCTTTTGCCCTTCAATAGAACCAGCGTGGAATTGAAACTCAGGAACGGCCCAACAGCAGGGTATCGGTTGCTAAACCTTCAATAGAACCAGCGTGGAATTGAAACTTTTACGATCCTTTATCCATTGATCCTAAAACTATACCCTTCAATAGAACCAGCGTGGAATTGAAACAATATAACGGTTAGTTATGTAGGGATAGAAAATGTTCCTTCAATAGAACCAGCGTGGAATTGAAACGCGATGGTTCAGTGCATACCCGCTTTTCTCGTGCATCCCTTCAATAGAACCAGCGTGGAATTGAAACACTGGTAGCTCGACCGAGGAAGTCCCGACTCCGTAAACCTTCAATAGAACCAGCGTGGAATTGAAACCAGTGGCGATCTCTAAATGGCTTTGCACCATTTCACGGCCTTCAATAGAACCAGCGTGGAATTGAAACCTTGACTAACTGTATCCATGATTCCTATACTCCTATTCCTTCAATAGAACCAGCGTGGAATTGAAACAGGGAAGCGACTGGACGGCCTTTCCTACCTCAAGCCCCCTTCAATAGAACCAGCGTGGAATTGAAACTTGTAATTCGTTCTTTATGGTCGCTTCATCAATGCGCCTTCAATAGAACCAGCGTGGAATTGAAACTGAACGGCCAAACAAGCCAACGCTGCGGCTCATTTTCCCTTCAATAGAACCAGCGTGGAATTGAAACCAGCACAAGCTACCGCATTCTGTTGCTATATCAACCTTCAATAGAACCAGCGTGGAATTGAAACTACACCGAAAAGCCGCACGAAGATTGCGACGTGCTACCTTCAATAGAACCAGCGTGGAATTGAAACTTTTACTACTCCATTAAACAAAGATTTTTACGACCCTTCAATAGAACCAGCGTGGAATTGAAACAAGTCTCGCGGCATCAGAATTTCTTACTTGGTCTTTTGCCTTCAATAGAACCAGCGTGGAATTGAAACTGGAAACCACGACTATTGCGCTTCGCATGTGTTTGAACCTTCAATAGAACCAGCGTGGAATTGAAACAATGGGCCTGCGTGCAAGAGAAATTCGACACCACCACCCTTCAATAGAACCAGCGTGGAATTGAAACTAGGAACGCTGAATCTCATAGCAGCGCCTCCACGAACCCTTCAATAGAACCAGCGTGGAATTGAAACAACTGAAAGCCGCGCGGGTGACGGGCCGAGACGCGGCCCTTCAATAGAACCAGCGTGGAATTGAAACTAATTTCATCTTTGAAATACCGAACCGCTTGCGCATCCTTCAATAGAACCAGCGTGGAATTGAAACATTATCGTTGACCTGAAAGACCTCGACGCGGGTGCGCCTTCAATAGAACCAGCGTGGAATTGAAACACACAATCCCCAAATTACCGCGCCCCGGAACTGTTACCTTCAATAGAACCAGCGTGGAATTGAAACATTGTTATCCTCGCCGGGTAGCGTCCCGGTGCGGTTGCCTTCAATAGAACCAGCGTGGAATTGAAACCGATAGCTTGGGTATGGTTACGATTAAAGACGCCGCCTTCAATAGAACCAGCGTGGAATTGAAACTCGCTTGTGCCGCTGCGGGGATGGAGCCGATAGGTAGCCTTCAATAGAACCAGCGTGGAATTGAAACATACCTGCAAGATGCCGACTTAGGGAATTTGCGTAGCCCTTCAATAGAACCAGCGTGGAATTGAAACCGTCATGAATGAGGCGGTTCGTTGGGTTCGGGGTTGAGCCCTTCAATAGAACCAGCGTGGAATTGAAACCGAAGCAGTCAAAGCACAGCCCATTTAACGCATTCATCCTTCAATAGAACCAGCGTGGAATTGAAACCACATGCACGTTTTGCAGAAAGGTGGCTACATTCCTGACCCGCCCCCAAAAAATCATCCCGTTTGAAATGTAAGTTCTCCGGCTTAAAATAAAAAGCAAGGAGCACGATCGTGAAGCACAAACGGTTCAGTCAAGAACAAATCATCGCAGTCCTGAAGCAGGGAGAAGCTGGGATGCCGGCGGCGGAGTTATGCCGCGAACATGGCATCAGCGAGGTCACCTATTACCGCTGGAAGAGCAAATACGGCGGCATGGAAATCAACGAAGCAAAACGGCTCAAGCAGCTTGAAGATGAGAACAGCCGGCTCAAGCGTTTGGTGGCAGAGCAGGCGCTGGATATCGTGGCGCTCAAGGACGTGCTCTCAAAAAACTGGTGAAGCCCGCCGCACGCAAACAGATGGCGCAGGAGTTACGGCAGCGTCATGGTTTGTCGGCGCGACGGGCGTGCGGCCTGATCGGGATACCGACTTGTAGCTTGCGTTACTGCAGCCGTCGCGGCGACAATACCGCAGTGCGCCAACGGATGCGAGAATTGGCTCAGGAACGTCCACGCTATGGCTATCGTCGCCTGGGTGTGTTGCTGCGCCGTGAAGGGCATCGCATCAATCACAAACGAGTGCTACGCCTATATCGTGAAGAGAACTTGAAGCTGCGGCCCAAGAGACGCAAACGGGTCACGAGTGTGCAACGCGTGCGTCCGGCGGCGACCACGCGGGCCAACCAACGCTGGAGCATGGACTTTGTGAGTGACGTTTTGAGTTGTGGACGACGCTTTCGAGCATTGAACATTACCGATACGCACACGCGGGAATGCCTGGAGATCGAGGTTGATACGTCGCTGCCGGGGGCACGGGTGGTACGTGTCTTGGAGCGCGTATGTGCCAGACGGGGTTATCCTAAAGTGATTCAAATCGACAACGGCCCCGAGTTCGCCGGGAAAGCGCTGGACGCCTGGGCCTATGGGCATGGGGTACAGTTGTTCTTCATCGAACCGGGTAAGCCGGTACAGAATGCACACATCGAGTCATTCAACGGCAAACTCCGCGATGAGTGTTTGAACCAGGAATGGTTTATCAATCTGCACGACGCCAGAAACATCATCGAGAACTGGCGCACCGATTACAATTGGGTAAGACCGCATTCGGCATTGAATAATCTGCCACCTGCGGTCTGGGCGGAACAACAAAAACAAGCGGATGAACTTACATTACAAATGAGATGAAGTTGGGGAGCGGGTCATTCCACCTTCAATAGAACCAGCGTGGAATTGAAACTTCATGAACGTCGGCTGCATGTTTATGATCGTCATGGGCCTTCAATAGAACCAGCGTGGAATTGAAACGCCTGCTCGTTTCGCGGCCTGGGCCAGAGTGCTCTTCCTTCAATAGAACCAGCGTGGAATTGAAACCGGTGTGGTGCAATCGTCCCATGTTAGGAGGAAATTTCCTTCAATAGAACCAGCGTGGAATTGAAACAAACAAGATTTGAAGCCGCGTGCGGCGAATTGTGAATCCTTCAATAGAACCAGCGTGGAATTGAAACTAGGGAGTTGAGGAAATTTGTAATTTCCTGAATTGACCCTTCAATAGAACCAGCGTGGAATTGAAACGTTTATAACGCGATTGGAAAGCTGAGCGGTTATCAGACCTTCAATAGAACCAGCGTGGAATTGAAACTTGGATGCGCGAGGTGCTTTCGATGACCGAGGAACCTTCAATAGAACCAGCGTGGAATTGAAACACGAGACCGTCTACAGCGCTGAAGACCAGGCGGCGATCCCTTCAATAGAACCAGCGTGGAATTGAAACACACCCAACAGGGCTATTTTCGCAAGGCGATCCTCTTCCTTCAATAGAACCAGCGTGGAATTGAAACACGGCAGTGTTTTGCCGTCGATTCCTTCGTCACCGGTCCTTCAATAGAACCAGCGTGGAATTGAAACCTCATCAACGCCTTCGAACACTACGCCGACGCGGCGCCTTCAATAGAACCAGCGTGGAATTGAAACCAGTCTCGCGCCAAATTGGCGAGGTCTCGAAAACAGTCCTTCAATAGAACCAGCGTGGAATTGAAACTAGCCATCGCGGCGACGTGGTGGGCGCGATCGCGGTGCCTTCAATAGAACCAGCGTGGAATTGAAACATGAGCTTGCCCGTTATGCAATCGTAGTTTTTGATGCTCCTTCAATAGAACCAGCGTAGAATTGAAACAATACATAACCCTCACGTGGACGGACAGCGTTGACCCTCCTTCAATAGAACCAGCGTGGAATTGAAACTATGCCCCATCGCGCGCTTCCTACCCCTATTTTTCACCTTCAATAGAACCAGCGTGGAATTGAAACCTGGCAGCCGGCCGGGACACACCCGGCGCGCGCAGTTCCTTCAATAGAACCAGCGTGGAATTGAAACTCAGGAACGGCCAACGACAGGGGTATCGGTTGCTAACCTTCAATAGAACCAGCGTGGAATTGAAACTTCTGAACGGCGCGGCTTACCGACCAAGTAGGTATCCCTTCAATAGAACCAGCGTGGAATTGAAACGCGACGTTGGCGGCATAACCTACGTTCAGCGCGGCGGCCTTCAATAGAACCAGCGTGGAATTGAAACATAGGATCCCTGCCAGGCGTTCAATTTGCTGCATTGCCTTCAATAGAACCAGCGTGGAATTGAAACAGACTCAGACGCGGCGGGTGATTAAGTTGCCCTGGGCCCTTCAATAGAACCAGCGTGGAATTGAAACCGTCGAACTTCGCGGAGCTCACCGGAGCAAGGGCACTGCCTTCAATAGAACCAGCGTGGAATTGAAACTGGATATTGCGAGGAACGACAACGGCAATTTCTTCACCTTCAATAGAACCAGCGTGGAATTGAAACAAGCCAAAGAGCGTAATGGCGCCTGGAGGCTACGTTCCTTCAATAGAACCAGCGTGGAATTGAAACAGCAAAAGGCGCGTAACCTACCCATACCCACCACAACCCTTCAATAGAACCAGCGTGGAATTGAAACCGCGTTGACACACGCGGTTCGTGATGGGAACGGCAACCTTCAATAGAACCAGCGTGGAATTGAAACCGGCGATGGGGTTACCGTGCGGTTGACGGGGCGCGACCTTCAATAGAACCAGCGTGGAATTGAAACATGACGACGCCGGCGACGCTGGGGACGGTGAGCGATTCCTTCAATAGAACCAGCGTGGAATTGAAACAACCATTCCAGCAGGTGGTCTATACTCTCGAAATAGCCTTCAATAGAACCAGCGTGGAATTGAAACTTTAGATTCGCCCCGTAATCGCCCAACGTGCGACGGCCTTCAATAGAACCAGCGTGGAATTGAAACCTAACTCACCCGGTGCTGGCGATGCCTCTTGTGCGTCCTTCAATAGAACCAGCGTGGAATTGAAACAACGGGACTGGGTGTTCGGGTTCGCGGAGGGCGCGGACCTTCAATAGAACCAGCGTGGAATTGAAACTAATGAAGTTCATCGAATACGCCACGCATTACCAGCCCTTCAATAGAACCAGCGTGGAATTGAAACTTTCTTTGGTTGCTTCATTACATGGATACAAAAGTCGAGCCTTCAATAGTACCAGCGTGGAATTGAAACGCTATCCCGAGTGGCGCGCCTTTGAGTGTCGTGCCCTTCAATAGAACCAGCGTGGAATTGAAACACGTGCGCCCGCAGCGGCACCAAACCTACATCGATTCCTTCAATAGAACCAGCGTGGAATTGAAACATCCTATTCAGACTCCAGGTTATGCTATTTTGGATTCCTTCAATAGAACCAGCGTGGAATTGAAACGGATACTCAGCGCGCTCACATCCCGGTCTTTGAAAAGCCTTCAATAGAACCAGCGTGGAATTGAAACGCGCCTTCGCTACTTCAATCCGCGCCTGTTGCCGGGTCCTTCAATAGAACCAGCGTGGAATTGAAACTGTCATGCGCGAAGCCCTGGAGATACTCAAATTGATCCTTCAATAGAACCAGCGTTGAATTGAAACCCAGTATTAAGCACTGCCTCGTAACCCAGCGCCTTCCCTTCAATAGAACCAGCGTGGAATTGAAACTTCCTCATTTGTCGTTATTCTGCAACGAATAATCGCCTTCAATAGAACCAGCGTGGAATTGAAACCCCTCACCGCCAACCGCCACCAGCCGCCGTTATTGCCCCTTCAATAGAACCAGCGTGGAATTGAAACCTCTGTGAAACCTGTGCCCGTGGTGTTGATTCACTCATCTTCAATAGAACCAGCGTGGAATTGAAACCCCTATGACCGAAACCCAACGCTACCGCTGGGATATCCTTCAATAGAACCAGTATGGAATTGACAACCGTTCGATGGATCGATGCCTAAAGGACCGAGCAGGTCGTTCAACAGAACCAATGTGGAAAGCCATTCGTAGTGGGATTATCGATCCTTAAACCAAACAAAACGCTCAAGTTTTTTGTTAAATTTGACTTAATCATCTTGACAAAGTGCCTATGATGATAGTACATGTACTGCATAAATTTGCCGATATTATATTTTAACCGTCCTTATAATCGTCGCCAGGCGTGCCAATCAGGCACATGATCGCAGCCTTTTTCATTGATCGAAGCGGAATTACGACAATCATTGGGAATGAACTGAAGTGTTCAACGCCATGGTTCTTAATCATTTCCAGCAGCCCCAGAACATGGGGACAATCGAGGACGCCGACGCCATCGGGCAGGAGGGGTTTCCCGGTGAGGGGCCTTATATGACGATGTATCTGCGGCTCGATGACGGCGCAATAGCCGAAGCGAAGTTCGAGACCTACGGCTGTCCGGCCGCGATGGCGTGCGGGAGTTGGCTGACGACCTGGTTGGTGGGAAGGACGGTTGAGCAGGCCGGTGTGATTGAGTCGAACGAGTTGATGTTGATGATCGGTGGACTGCCGTTGGGGAAGGAGCACTGCGCGGGGTTGGCGGTGAAGTCGTTGCGGAGTGCTTTGAAAACGATGAATACGGAGGCACATTGAAATGCCGTTACCTGGAAACCCTGGAGCGCCTGTTTTAACACCTGTCTCCGCACAAGATATAAGTTTGACAACCCCGTCCATGCCGGCCGGTGCGACTCAACTCGGGTTTTATCATAAGTGGGAAGGCGATGTCTGGGTCGGGCCCGCATTCGCTGCGCCCAACAGCACCTACCCGCTGGCTGCCCCAAGTACCATAACGGGAAATCAGAAGGTTTCCTGCTATCTTGTTGCATCGAATGACGATGGGACTGTTAGCGGTAGCGTAGGGTCGGCTGTTTCGTTAAGTGCATCGCCGCCCCCGATTGTTTTATCGGTTGATAGCGCCGATGGCACAGCCATCACTATTCGTGCGTTTAAACCTCCGTGGTCGTTAGGGTTTGGAGGTCAATTCGATCTTATTTGGTCTGCGCCGGGAAGTGGCAGCGATGCCTTTGGTTTTTTAGGCGGCGCCGATCATGTTGATGTCCAAGTGATTAATCTAACTGCTGGACTTACTTATCAGTTAGTCCTTCAAACGTATGATGCGCTAGACATCTTTGGCGGGAGCCTGCCAGGTCACTACACCGTCCTTCCCCATGAGGGAGCGCCGCCGTTTCCAACGTGCAATTAGTAAGGAGCAAAAGAATGCCATTACCTGCACCGCCAACAGCTCCAGCTATGACCGTTATTTCTTCCCGGATATCGCCATGGTCATGCCGTCGTTACCGTTACATGCGGACACTATGCAAACCTATTATCGGTATGCTGGCGGCACGGATTTCATGCCGATTGGCTTCAATTGGATTCCAGGAGTAACCTACCCCCTGCCTGGCCCACCGAATACATTATGGTGCCAAGCATATGTTGTTGCGTTCAATAATGATGGCCAAACTTCGGGGCCGACATCTACTCAAGGCCCTTCACCAGCTGACCCCGTACCGCCTGTTGTGTTTTCAGTTGATAGTGCAGATGGTACTGCGATCACGGTAGCGTTTTCAAAACCAGCGTGGGGTGTATACGAACCAGCCGATCAATGGTTCTTTTTTTGGAGCGGCGCGGGAGGGAGTAGTTCGGCATCTGGCACGTGGGGAGGAGATGATACCGTTTACATTCCAATCATCGGCTTGAGCAGCGGTGATCGGTATAGCCTTCAGGGATCGACAGCCGATCCATTATTACCTGTTACTCCAACGCAAATTAGATATTATGATGTGTTTCCCCACGCGGGAGCGCCGCCGTTTCCAACCTGTAATTAACGAGCAAGCAATGAAAAGAGGTCCATCATGAGCGTAGGAGCAGCGCCGAATACCATTGGAGGAGTAACATCCGCTTCGGTATGCACCAATTGTGGCGGATCGTCTGGATATCACTCGCCACCGGGGAATAAACCAGCGCCGGGGCAACGCATGGGAACCGACGGGACCACCATTCCCATCACCGACGTGCCAGGAGGATCCACTGGACCGGGGACAACCAACAATATCTACACGGCGCATGCGCAAGCCTACAACGGCTCGTCGGCGCAATTGGGTGGGGCGACCGTGATTTGTGCGAACCCTTGTAGTGATGGCCGTTGCTGTAATACGCATTGCTGAGCATCGTATGTTGTTAATGAATCGTTCGATAAATAGCTGACTTCGGGATCAATTATGATTCAACTCTTCGACTTCGCCGGCCGCGATATCCCCACCTTCAAGCCTTACTCCGATTCCGCGGGCTGCGGCAATTGCGCGGCCTATCGCGAGGTGCCGCAGCTCGATGGCAAGCTGCTGGTCGATCCCGAAATCCACCTGCCCAGCCCCGGCATGGATGTCGAGATCGCTTATTTTTACGATTCTTACAGCACCTATAACGGCCCCTATGGTTATGGCCGCACGCTCAGCACCAATTTGCTGGCGTGGACCACGCCCGATGCCTCCATCGTCAGCTTCCAGCGCGGCAATTCGGCGATCGTGAGCTATCAGCTTTCGGGGAGTTCGTACGTGGCGCAGACGCCCACCCTGTTGAGCACGCTGGTGACCTTCACCGATATGTCGGGCGACTATTTCAAAGAGACCACGCCCGATGGCCGCGATACCTTCTATCCCTACGATACCTCCGGCGCTTACCTGCCGATTAGCTACGCGCAAGACCCGGTCGGCAATCAACATTCGTTCACTTATGCGAGCGGCCGGTTGCAAACCATCCGCGATGCAGTCGGGCGCTACGTCACCTTCAGCTACGATGGCAACAACCTGTTGCAAAGCATTCAAGACTGGGCGGCGCGGCGCACCACCTTCCTCTACGATACCGCCAGCGTGCCCGGCTACCCGGCGCTTACCACCGTAGTCGGGCCGACCGGTTGCCAGACGGCCTATGGCTATTCGCTGGTGTTCGGCGCGCCCCACCTCACCACCATTACCGACCCCAACGGCTGGAGCACGGGCTACCAATACGATGCCCTCAAACGCATCTCCCAGCGCAGCGTCGCATGGGCCGGCACTTTCAACTACACCTACACCAATTCGCTGATGCAGGTCACCGATCCGCTGGGCGGGGTGGTGACCCACCTCCTCGATAACTCCGGGATGCTCGTCGGCCTCATGGATTCGCGCGGCATGCAGTTCCAGAAGCTGCGCAACACCAAGGGACAGCAGACGACGAACATCGATGCGCTGGGGAACATCACCACCACGGTATACGATGGGGATGGCATTAATCCGATTGGCACCATCGACCCGCTGGGCAACACCACCAGTATCGAACTCGATGGTTATAACAACCCGATCGCCGTTACCTACCCCGATAACTCGGTGGTGACACTGGTGTGGGGCTATGGCGGCAGCAGTTTCGATCCTTCCGGCTTCAAGCGCCGGGTGCAGGCGAAGATCGACCAACTTGGCAATATTACCACCAACACCTTCAACAGCTATGGCCTACAACTCAGCGAACAGAACGCGCTGGGCTATATCACTAGTTTCGGCTACGATAACTTCGGCAACCGTATCTCGGCCACCGACCCCATGGGTAACATCACCACGATGGGATACGACCTCGCCGGCAATGTGACCAGCACCATGAATCCGCTGGGTTACATCACCACGGTGACCTACGACCCGGCCAACCGGCCGCTCACCGTGACCGACCCGCTGGGCCATACCACCCAAATTGCATACGACAACGTCGGCAACCTGACGACGGTTATCGATCCGTTAGGTCAACCGACCTACTATTCCTATAACGTCTACGATAAGCAGACAGCGATTCAGGATGCACTCGGCAACATTTCCACCAATGTCTACGACTCCCTCGGCAGGCAAATAGCATCGACCGACCCGCTGGGGAACACCACCACGGTGGTGCACGATGCCTCGTGGAATGTTATTGCCCAGATCAATCAGCAAGGCGTTATAACCACGACGACTTACGATCCCACGAATCGTCCCTCGACTATGCTAGATGCGATGACTATTCGGGCCACGACAAGTTATGATCCTGCCGGGCGTGTCGTTTCGACAATGGATGTGCGAGGCAATTTGACAACGATGGTTTACGATTCGCTGAATCGTGTTATTGCTAATGTCAATGCGCTGGGATTCATTTCGACTACCGTCTACGATTTAGCCGGTCGGCAAATCGCGCAAATCGATCCGCTGGGCTGCCGCTGGTCCACGGTCTACGATGGAGCCGGACGCAGTATCGCCATGATCGATCCCTTGGGGAATCGGGTCACCAATAATTTCGATGCTCTGAACCGGCCCGTGTCGCAGCAGAACCCGCTGGAATTTTTCTCGACGAATATATACGATGCCGCCAGTCGGCCCATCGCGTCGACAAACGCTCTGGGACAGATAACATCAACCGTTTATGATAAAAATGGGCGTCAGGTTGCGGTTCAGAATCCATTGGGCTTTTACACCACGAACATTTACGATAACGCCAGCCGCAAGGTAGCTTCCCTTGATGCGTTGGGGAATTATAGCACAACCGTGTACGACGCGATTAATCGCGCGGTTGCCGCGGTCGACCCGCTCGGTAACTACACGACAAGCATTTACTCTGCATCAGGTGAGCTTGTTGGTATCGCCAATTCATTAGGCTTCATCTCCACCTTTGTTTACGACTCGGTGGGGCGAACCGTGGCCCAGGTCAATCCGCTCGGTCAGCGCACTACTTCGGTTTACGATATCATCGGTAGACCAGTCGCCAAAGTCGATGCCTTAGGCTTCGTCAGCACGAGCGTTTATGATTCCAATAACCGGGTTTTGGCGGAAATCAATGCGTTGTCGGGTATTGTGACGCACTATTACGATGTTATTGGTTGGCAGGTCGGATCGCAGAACGTTCTCGGATACCTTACGACCAGTGTTTACGATGCTTTGGGGCGGGCGCAAGCGAGAATCGATGCCCTTGGTCGTTACACCACTATGGTTTATGACATGGCAGGCAGGAACATCGGCATTATCGATGCCATAGGTAATATAACAACTCGAATTTATGATCGCGCCAGTCGGGTTCTTGCTATTACAGATCCTTTGGCGCGAACAACGACCCAAGTATACGATGCCCTCAATCGGTCTATTGCTCAGGTCAATGCACTAGGTTTCTGCATCAGTTACAACTATGACCAAGGAGGCCGGCGCGTCAACATGCAGGATGCGCGCGGCAATTTCACCACCAGTGTGTTCGATGCGGCGGGGCGAATAACTGCCTTACGGTGGATGCAGAGCAGCGCCGATATTTCGGGCGGGCCTTATCTCTTTGCCACGACGTACATATACAACGCGGCAGGCCGCCATACCGTAATTCAGGACGCGAAGAGCAACTTGCACACGCGTGTGTATGATGCGCTGGGCCGCGTGCAGGCTATAGTGGAGCCGATTGGCAACATCCTCAATTTGGCCGACCGCAACACCATCACCACCTATTTATACGATGCCGCCGGTCAGCACATCGCCGAGCAAAATCCGCTGGGCCGCCGCTCCACAACGATCTACGATGCATTGAATCGGGTACAAGGCCAACAAGATCAACTCGGCTATTTGACCACCATGGTCTACGATGCGCTCGGGCGACAAATCGCCATGCTTGATGCCAACAGTCACGCCACTACCAGCCTCTACGACTTGAACGGAAGCTTGCTCGCAACGCAAGACCCTCTGGGAGTTTTCACCTCGTATCAATACGATGCCGTCGGCAATGTCATCCAACGCATTGATGCGCGCAACTGGGTGACGACCTATACCAACGACTCACTTAACCGCACAGTTGGTATTGCCTACAATGCCGGCAAGCTGGTAACGTATTCCTACGATGCGACAGGCCAGGAAACGCTGATGAGCGACTGGACGGGGCCGACGACCTACAGCTATGAAAAGCGAGGTTTGCTCTCCAACGTTGCCAACCCGACCGGCCAGATTTTGACCTATAGCTACGATGCAGTAGGAAACCGCAGCGGCATGATCGAGCCCGGTATTGGGCACACGACTTATGTCTACCAAACTAACGCCAACCTGCTCAGTAAGCAAACCAACCCCTACGGCGAAGACACCCAATTTAGCTTTAACGCCCTGTCGCAATTGGCTAACACCACCGTTCTCACCCTGACTTCCGGGCATAGCACAGTCGCTATTAATCAGAAAATTTATGACAATGCCAACAATTGGTACCGCAGCGATACGCTGCTGCCGGGCAATGTCTTGATGGACAACTGGTGGAACTACCACGATGGCGCGGGTAATATCGGCATGCGCCTGCAAGCTACCACCTTGAACCGTTTCACCTATAGCTACGATGCTGCGAATCAACTTATCAACGAGCGCACCAGTGTATCTCCGGCTTACAATACCACCTACACCTACGATCCGCTTGGGAACCGGACATTGAAGAACGATAGCGGTATGCGCACGACATACTCTTATGGCGCGGCTAATCAGTTGCTGATGGAAGTGACGGGCTCAACCTACACCACTTACTCTTACGATGCCAATGGCAATCAGACTCTTATCAATGTGGGAAATGCATTAACGACGTATAGCTGGGGCTTTAAAATAGTGGTGAGCAACCTAATTAATTATTACGGCGAGCCGACTCTCTTCAGTTGGAATGCTTTGGCTCGACTCGGCAATACCACGGTTCTCACGCTGACGGCCGGGCATAGCACGGTCGCAATTAACCAAAAAATCTACGACAACGCCAACAACTGGTATCGTAGCGATACGCTGCTCCCTGGCAATGTCTTGATGGACAACCGGTGGAACTACCACGATGGCGTCGGCAATATCACTCAGAAATTACAAGCGACCACCTTGAACCGCTTCACGTATAGCTACGATGCAGCGAATCAGCTCATCAACGAGCGAACCAGTGTATCTCCCGCTTACAACACGACTTACAGCTACGATCCGCTCGGCAACCGGACTCTCAAGAACGACAGTGGCGTCCGGACAACCTATAGTTACGGCGCGGCCAATCAGTTGCTGGGGGAAGTGACGGGCTCGACTTACACAACTTACTCGTACGACGCCAACGGTAACCAGATACTCATCAGCGCCAATAATGCGCTGACGACCTATAGCTGGGACGACGAGAATCGGCTGACCGGTGTCACCAACAGCGACGGGACTATCGAGACTTACACCTATGCCGCCGACAATTTGCGACGGCGCAAAGATACCAATGCGGGCAGCATACTCTTCTTGTGGGATAACCAGAACCTGCTTCAGGAAACCGACCTCAGCTTAATCGTACAGGCTCGTTACAATACAATGCCGAGAGCTTTCGAGGGACTGATATCCCAGCGTCGCGGCGGAGTAACGGGCTTCGTCAGTTTCGATAACCAGCGTAACATCATTCACCTCTTCAATGGTAATGGCACGGCTACCGATAACTATGCTTATAAAGCGTTCGGCGAGGAACTAAGCGTTAGCGGCAGCACAGTTAATCCGTTCCGTTTCGGTGGGGATGTTGGCTACTATAGCGACACCACTAGTCGGCTTTATGTGCGGCGACGGCATTTGAGCACGAGCTATGGACGATGGATTAGTCGTGATCCGATTGGCTTCTAAGACAATGATTTCTATAGATATTGTCTAAATAACCCACTTATCTGGATTGATGCTTTTGGGTTACAATATTCACCGTCAGATCCTCCCTCGCGTGTGCATGGCCCATGGTCAAAAAGAGATTTATATAGAGGATTGCGCGGTTTGTCTCCAAAAGATTTTAACGGACAAATTGATCTTCATCATGGCGATCAAATGCCGGGCTCGGGTGTGCATGAAATTCCAGCATCAGTGCATCAGAATTCTGGATTACATGGAGGGCCATGTCAAGGGGTTAAATACATTAGAGATCAGGATAGGCATATTCATTGGTGGTACCGTGCTCGCGAAATGGGAGCGGAAAACGTCTATCCAGAAGAATTTGCTGCGAGACAGCCTCGATACGCTCCTCCATCAGGTGCTGGACTATTAGGAGGTTTAATTTGTGGCTAAGCATAATTGGGTTAATAACTTATCTCATTGCCCATCCAGATCCTTATGGAGAATGGTTAAGTTCGCAGGAACGCCAAGTTGAGGAACGCCAAGTTACGGCATAATCAAAATCAGTGTCAAAGGATAAACTATGGATTTTGATCAATTCAGCCAACTTATTCAAAGGATCAAGTCGCAGGATCCAGGGTTGTTGTACTCTATCGATGCTGATCCGCCTGCCACAGATGTAGAAATCTCAGAAGTGCAAACCTTACTAGAGGCGCATTTACCCAATTCTTTTATTCAATTTCTCAAGATTTATGGGGGAGGTGCGTTCGGTTACGCCGACATATTATCACTTGTCTCCGACGACATAAATTATATTATTAACAACCAACCAACAGGCGCAAAGACATTACAGTTTGTTGCTTTTTCCCCAAATGGGTGCGGAGATTACTATGGTTTTCCGGTAGTGGCGAATTCTTGCGAGGATAGGATATTATTCTGGGATCATGAGCAAAATGAATTAGACTCAACACGATATACGGACTTCTTTGATTTCTTAGCAAAGGTCGCGTTGGAAATAGAATAGTCTGAATTTAGCTTCCAGCTTACTACGGTGAGAAAAATCTGCTCCTAAAAATTTGCCTGAATAGAACTCAGATGCGGGATCAAGAATGGTGGAAGAAATGGAAGAGGGACGAGAATTGGAAGCGACCCTATTGGTTACTGCTGTTCTTGTGGTTCTTTAGTTAATATCCACCCTGTGGAAATCATTGGCTACAGCATCACCAGCCATTTCAACGATACAGAAATGTACGAACGGGCAAGCATTGCCGTGCCGAAATGCCCTGTCTGTGGGTATCGCACAGAACTCTTTCCTCACAACCCCAACTACGCATTCAGAAAATCGTTTAAGCCCGTTTATCTGGAGGACATGACAATCTCCAATGAAAAGACTGCTTGTTCCGAGACATACGATTGTCAATGGATCGTATCCTGGAATTTCAAGTTGTTTTGCGAAGAACAGAAATACGAGGGCTTAACGTTTCTTGATTTCGTTAAAGATAAATGGCATTTCCATCTTATCGTCAATCACGAGATCAAAATCGACTTAGTGGCAGACGAGGGCCCCATGCGTTACGAGAAGTTATGCCCCGCCTGCCAGAAATACGAATGGATCGGCCCACCACCCAAATTCTTTCAGGTCAATGGCCCCTTGGCGGACGGTTTCTACCGTAGCGATCTCATTTTTGGCGATGCACACGGCAGACACCCGCTCACTCTTATCGGCATCGAGACAATGAAAAAACTCAAAGCCATGAAATTCAAAGCTCTGACTTACCAGCCTATTTATCGTGCTACAGGTCAGTAACTGGTGAGCTACCACGATGGTGCGGGTAATATCGGCATGCGCTTGCAACCCAATACGCTGAATCGCTTTACTTACACCTACGATGCCGCCCGGGACGCCGTAAGCAGCCGCATCGGTCGTATCGATGCACGCAGTTGGGTCACGACCTATATCAACGATGCGCTTGACCGCCTGGCAGGTATCGCTTACAGCGCCGGCACGCTGGTGACTTATGCTTTCGATGCGGCTGGCCAGCAGACCCTGATGAGCGACTGGACGGGGCCTACCACCTATAGTTACGAGAAGCGCGGCCTGCTTTCAAACGTCGCCAACCCGACCGGCCAGATTCTGACTTACAGCTACGACCAGGTCGGTAACCGCCTCGGCATGATCGAGCCGGGCGTCGGTCGCATGACTTATAGCTATCAGGCAAGCGCCAATTTCTTAAGCAATCTAACGAATTCATATGGGGAAGCTACCCTGTTCAGTTGGAATGCCCTGGCCCAACTCGGCAATACTACTGTTCTTATTCTCGATGCGATGTCGGTTCGCTGTTCGGTTTGGTGATGTTCGTGACAACGATGGAAAGACGCTTATACGTTCGGGAAGTGTGCGACAGGCTTTTAATTCGCCGTTCCGGCCATTCATTTTAGCCACGACATCTGTTGGGCAGGAGGGATTGGATTTCCATTCCTACTGTCATGTCGTCTATCATTGGAATCTTCCCTCGAATCCTGTTGATTTGGAACAGCGCGAGGGCCGGGTTAATCGATATAAAGGGCATGCTGTTCGGCGCAATGTCGCCAAAGCATATGGCTTATCGTTGCTGACTTATGTGGATGGAACGGACGAATGGGATCGGCTCTTTGCACAGGCTGCCGCCGATCGAAAGCCTGGGACAAATGAATTAGTGCCTTATTGGCTTTTCGAAACCGATGGTGGGTGCCATGTGGAACGGCGCGTGCCACTTCTGTCACTAAGCCGTGAAGTGGCACAATTACGGCGCCTCAAAGAAATGCTGGCAATTTATCGCCTCGCGTTCGGGCAACCGAGGCAGGAAGATCTGCTGGCATATCTCAGTGACAAAAATGAGCCAAAGAACGAAGAAGACAATAGAGGGTCTATGAGAATCAGGTTAGCGCCTGAATAAACTATAATGCTTTGATGAAGTCAAAAGTCTATTGATATACACTTACGAATAATTTGATGGTCAGATGATAATTTCAAGTGCTTCTTATTGTTGTTTGACATACAGTATGAAGAATCTATTAAGAATGACCTTCAAGTTCGAAATCTACCGGGGCAATCTCGCTGTGAACAAATGGCGCAGATTCTAAACCAACTGCCGCACAACGTTCTCGGTGAGGCGCAACCCAATATTGCCGCCCAAACTCATCAGCGATTCGGGATGGAACTGCACCGCCGCCACGGGCAAGCTGATGTGCTCGATCGCCATCACTACGCCGTCGTCGGACATCGCGGTGATTCGCAACTTGGGTGGCAGCGAAGCGGGTAGGGCATAAAGCGAATGATAGCGGCCGGCAATGAATTCGCGGGGCAGGCCCTCGAATACACGCCCCTCGCCACACACGCGCACGAGCGATGACTTACCGTGCATGGGGTAATCGAGCACACCCAGCTCGCCGCCGAAATATTCCACCATTCCTTGCAAGCCGAGGCAAACTCCGAATACGGGCAAGCTCTTTTGGAGGCATGTCGCCAGTGTTCCATCGATATCGAAATCGCGGGGACGACCGGGGCCGGGCGAAAGCACCACCAAGTCGGGGCGCAAGGCATCGTAATCCCCTGCGGGAAATCCCGCCCGCATCGTCACGACTTCGGCTCCGGTTTGCCGCAGATAGTTGGCCAGCGTATGCACGAACGAATCGCGATGATCGATCAGTAATACTCGTTTGCCATCCCCACTTCTACTACTTGCTCGTTGCCCCACAATCGGTATAGAGACGTTTGGCACGCGCAACGCATCCAGCAAAGCCGAAGCTTTCAGCCGCGTCTCGCGCTCTTCTTCTTGGGGATCGGAATCGTAGAGCAAAGTCGCCCCTGCGCGCACTTCGGCAATGCAATCTTTAATACGGATGGTGCGCAGCGTCAGCCCCGTGCTCATATCGCCGTTGAAGCGCGCGATGCCGACCGCGCCGCCATACCAGGCGCGCGGCGATTGCTCGTGGTCTTCGATGAACTGCATCGCCCACGCTTTGGGCGCGCCGGTCACCGTCACAGCCCAGGCGTGGGTGAGAAATGCATCGAGCGCATCGAAGCTTGCTCGTAGGGTCCCCTCGACATGATCGACGGTATGAATCAGGCGCGAATACATTTCGATTTGCCGCCGCCCGATCACGCGCACGCTGCCCGGTTCGCAGATGCGCGATTTATCGTTGCGATCGACATCGGTACACATCGTCAATTCCGCTTCGTCTTTCGCGGAATTCAGCAAGGCATGGATATTAGCCGCGTCGCCGATGGCGTCCACGCCGCGCGCGATGGTGCCCGAGATCGGGCAGGTTTCGACCCGGCGACCAGTGACGCGCACATACATTTCCGGCGAAGCGCCCACCAGATATTCAGCTTGCCCGAGGTTCATCAGAAAGCCATAAGGCGAGGGGTTCCGTTCGCGCAGGCGGCGAAATAC